>JADMIO010955738.1_pt1 | contig 144898 bp, 141 predicted proteins | sample 8958161 | NCBI WGS metagenome assembly JADMIO01 (sample SAMN16585339, study PRJNA669376) | soil metagenome | isolation source: Crop rotation soil | place: USA: Cullars Rotation, Alabama | collected 2011 | reverse complement strand
CGCGACAACTTGTCCACGTGGAATTCTAAGCTTAGGATCCCAATGTGCTGGAAAGGCCGCCGCGCTCCGGACAGTCAGCTCCTCGTTCTCGGCATGAGGCTCGGGGCGCTGCTGTTGTGGAATTCAATGAGTATTGCCGAGGGCTCTCGCCTCGTATTGTTTGATCCCGTCATGAGCGGGCGCGAGTACCTGACGAGCGCGCGCGCGATGCACAGAGCGATGCTGAGGTCGCTGCGAGGTCTGTCCGGTGGCGGACGTGTGCGGCTTCGCGCGGGCACAGAAGAGCTTCTCGGCGCTACGTATTCGGCGGCGACGCTCGATCATCTTGCGCGCCTGACGATCGAGCCGCGTCAGACGGGCCGCCCGTTATCGGTGGATCTGATCACCACCGCCTCCTTCCGTCATCGCGAGATCTCCCACCTTCCGAACAAGCGCGAGGTCAGTTTCGACTGCCGGTGGAACGATGTCGCATCGCTCGATGACACGGTGCCCGATGTCGGGATCAGCGCAGCTCTTGTGGAGCTCATCGAGGAGCGCAGCCGTGCGTGAGGTTGCCTGCCAGTTGGGGCCGGAGAAGGTGCTGAGCGCCGTGGTGACGCTTCCGGATAGAGCTTCAGGTCTCGGGTGCGTGCTCGTGACCGCAGGGCTCCTCCCGAAGCACGGTCCGCATCGCCTGTATGCGCTTCTGGCGCGCGAGCTTGCGAGGATCGGCGTGACCGTCATGCGCTTCGATCTCGGCGGCATTGGCGACAGCGCGGTCAATCGGGATCTGCTGCTGCTGCAGGACCGCACGGTCGCCGAGATTCGCACAGCCATCGATCTGCTGATGGATCAGTATCCCGTCGGGCAGCTGATCCTCTGCGGGCTTTGCTCGGGCGCCGAGGACTCCTTCCGGTACGCAGAGACAGACGCGCGGGTCAACGGCATCGTACTGATCGATCCGTTTTCCTACCGCACCTCAGGATGGGCCACCCGGCACCTGCTGTTTCGCGCACGGCGACGAATCATGCGTATGCTGAGTCTCTATCAGCCCCTCGGGCGGCACGAGAACGATGGGCCAGCAACGGCGCGGAGCACCGGGACGCTGATCAAATACGACTACATCGAACCCGAAGTCTCGGAGCGCGTCCTGACGCAGCTCATCCAGCGCAACGTGAGACTTCAGTTCATCTACACGGGCGGCGCGCAGGAATCGTTCAACCACCCGGGCCAGCTGCAGAAGATGTTCCCGAAGCTCGACTTCCGCGGCCTGATCTCGGTCGAGCATCTGCCGTGGCTGGAGCATACCCAGATGCTGGCCCAAGATCGCGAGACCGTCATCGCACGCATCACTGGGTGGGTCGAGCGCAGCTTCCGGACAAGCGCGGCAACCCAGGTCTGAGCCAGGCGGCGCGACGGCTTTGCGAGGCGAACCGCGCGGCGGCGGCGCTGGTGCGCGGACTGCAGCGCATCCTGCAGCGTCGCTCCTGCGAAGGCGTCGGGGGCAAGTGCCGGAAAACGCGGGGATCAAAAATATGGTAGCGGGGGACTGAGTTGGCCTTCGCACACACCTGACTTCCCGAATAATTCGGGAACCCGGGTCGGGGCCTGTATCGATGTCGAGATGCGATGATTTCATGGGCAACGGCGTCAGCAAGTGGCTGCCAACCTGTCCGCCCCTCGACCTTAGGCGACTCGTAGGGGATACCTGAGGGCAATTCAGTTCGCCCGCTAGCGAAGGGGCAGCCGCGCGCGGCTGGATTCCACCGCTCAGCGGGCCGTCACCCAAGTGGGTGGGCTGATCGGTCTGTGCGGCCGCCGACTGTTCGAATACGCCTTAATTAGCGGCGTTCGATGCGTCTGACTCAATCGCCTCTCTCCTGCCCAGACCGCCCCACTCTGCCTACGGAGGTACCCTGCAGTCCTGGTCGACATCCGACGAATCTGAGGAGGGGGAAGATAACGCCCGTTCGCGCCCGCTTTCGTCCAAGCTCGCGGTTTTCGATTTCCGGAACCCGTGATGGCCACCGATTCCAGTCCGATGGGATAAGTACGGCCGCCCCCGCTGGGACGTCGAATGGCGCGCAGCCTGCGTTCCGCATGACTGCGACGTTCGAATCAGCGTGCAACGGCTAAAACTCGCCGTTTTGGTCCGCGCGAATCACCCCGTCGATGAGTTGTTCCTTGCGCCGCGGCGGTACTAGGTCCATGAGCTTGGGATAGTGATATTGCATCCACGTCCAGACCCCCTCGCGATCGCCTTCCGCTAAGATCTCCTCCTTCAAACGACGAATTTCTCTCTGCCAGTCATCCCCATCTATCGTGTTCGGCGGAGATGCCGCCAAACTCGCGGCGAGCTTATATCCCGCCGCATCGTACCCAGTGCTGCCGCCTTGCGCGGCCGCAGCACACATCGTTCGAAACCAGGCAGGCATACTGCTGCGCACGCCGTCGTTAGGCATAGCCGTTCGAGCGACACGCTTGAGAGCAGCCTCTCTCACGAATCCCGTGATCGTGGTACCCACGACGTCGGCAGCAGCCTTGATTTTGGCCTTATCATCTTCGGAGATACGCAGCAGAATACTTGTCGATCCCATGACCCTCTCCTCTGTATATACAGTGGCATTCTAGTGTATATACACTGGTTTTGCAATTGCGTCGACAGAGGCGACACGGAACGGTGCAGATTGGCCGCTGGAGTCTTCCCCGGGCCGTAGAAATCCAAGTCCTGCAATGTGAGAATGACGCAGCCGTCTTGAAAAATAATGGCCGTTGCAGGTCGCACAAAGGAGATGGAAGTGGCGCGAACGCGGGGGCACGGCAATCCGAAATGGAGCCGGGACGAAACAATCCTTGCTTTAAACCTGTATTTCGAGTTGGGCGGCGCAGTTCCCTCGGCCGCCAGTCCGGCAGTTCAAGAGCTGTCCGGGTTTCTACGGCAACTTCCTGATCACCTACCTACCAAGCGGCGTGATTCCTTCCGAAACCCGGACGGCGTGGCCTTCAAGCTTCAGAACCTGCGCGCAGTGGCTACAGGCAAGGGACTGCAAAACGCCTCAGCGACGGATCGAGCCGTCTGGGCCGAACTTGGCGCCGACCCGCAAAGGGTGTCCAAATTGGCGCGGCTGATTCGAGACAATACCGATTTATGGAAGCCGCCCCCGACCGTGGAGGATGAGGCAGATGGCGAAGAATTTGCCGAGGGCCGAGTAGCCACTCGCCTTCATAGACTTCGCGAACGGGATGCGAAGGTGAGGCGACATCTGCTTGCGAGTCGCCGTCGCTTAGGACAGGTGCGCTGTGATATGTGCGAAGAACCGTCCCCATGCGTTCGATCCGATTTGGAGGATGCGGCGTTCGAAACACACCACCTTCTTCCCTTGGCCTCCGGAGCGGAGCGTCTGACGCGCCTCGCGGACGTCGCTCTCCTGTGCGCGACTTGCCATCGGGTCCTGCATCGCGCCATTTGTCTGGAAAGACGCTGGGTTGGGATTGCGGAGGGGCGAACTCTACTTGAGGCAAGCAATCCGCACGAGAGCCGAGGACGCGTTTAGAAAGACACCTCAATCCTTTCACTGATTTCTGTGATTCTCGATTTCATGGATGACCCGTCGCAACAGCGAAGAGCATCGTCGGAACAGCGCATCGCACGAGCGATCGAAGCCCTTTTGCACGACTGTGAACGCCAAGCCGGCCGTCTCTTTCAACGGCAGGTGGATCGCTACCTAGATAAACGCCGTTTGAGTCCTGAGGAATGCGGTGCCGTGCTGGAAGCCTTGCATGCACGCGGCATTCAAATCGAACAGGACGTGCACGAACGAAGCGCATTGCCCATCCTGCCAGTTTCGGTACCTCGTGCAAGTCGCACAAAGGCGCGGGATCCCCTGCAGATCGTCTTGCGAGATCCCCGTGTCGCGCAGCTTCTTACAGCCCAGGAAGAAGTTGATCTAGGCCGCGCGATCGCGCTGGGCGCGCGCGCCGAGCTCGCGCACCCCGCGGGGGGTGCCTATGGCGCGGCGATGCGTGACGCTATCAAGCGGGGCGAGCGCGCTCGCGAGCGTATGATCGTCTCTAACACAAAGCTGGTCCTGGGCGTGGCGCACCACTATCGACACTTCTGCGATATGACGCTCGAGGATCTGTTTCAGGAGGGCGTGTGTGGTCTAATCCGCGCCGTCGAAAAATTCGATCACACCAAGGGTTTCAAGTTTTCGACTTACGCGACCTGGTGGATTCGTCAGGCGATCACCCGGGCGATCGCCGACAAAGGACAATCAGTGCGCTTTCCTGTGCATGTATTCGAGCGCGTAGCCAAGCTAAAGCGCGCGCGCCGTGTACTCACGCGCATGTCAGGCGGGCGGGAACCCTCGCTGCGCGAGCTCGTCGATGAGCTCGGTTGGACGCCCGAGAAGGTTCAATTTTTTTCTCAACTGTCGCAGTTCATGTCAATTTCGCTGGATGCTCCACTCGCCGAGGACGGGGAAGCGACGCGTCTCGACATATTACCTTCGCGGGAGCCGGGGCCCGACGATCTTGCGCAGGTAGCAGAACTCGAAATCGCGGTACAGGCCGTACTGCGGGACCTGCCGGCCCGTGAAAAGGACATCATCCAACGTCGGTTCGGGATTCCGAACGATCTCGATATGACTCTCGAGGAGATCGGTGCACTGTACGACCGCACGCGCGAACGGATACGGCAGATCGAAAGCAAGGGGTTGGCAAAGCTGCGCCACCCGAAGCGAATGGGCATACTCGCAGATTTTTGGGTGGAGAACGCAGCTCCGAAGAGACCTCCTGCAGAATCGAAGGAACCGAGATTGACAGAGAATTCAAATGAATGAGAACGATCTAAATCGCGCAGCCGAGACGTTCGTCGGATGGTTACAGCACGAAATTATTGCTTCGGCACGTGGTGACGATGAAATCCAGCTCGCAGTGGAGCCTGCGGGTAAGTTTTGGCTGGGTCGGCTCGCGCCTGAGTCGTCAGTGGTTGCACGGGGATTGGGAGACCGCGGCGAGCGGTTGGACCCGTGTGCGTGCGGTCTGCGAATTCGTACCAATCCCGGTCCTCAGGCTGGTCAGTGCGAAGTGCGGCTGGTTCTCTGGCTTCAGTCGAATACGCAGAGTCGCTGGACCAAGACCCCGAAGATATGTACGACCGTACCGATTGAATTGAACCCGGACTGCCCGGTCGCGACCTTCGGGCGCCAAGCACTGACGGCCGCGCTTTCCCTCGCAAGTGGGGCGGCGCACTTCGCTGCGGAGATTCGCGTCGAGCGGGGGCTCTCGGACGAGTCTGGAACGGAGTGGGAAATCACGCTCGTCAACGACTCTCAGGACCGTGACCGTGTCGTGCGCGACACTAACTTTTATGAATGTGAACTTAGGATTACCGGGCTTGCCACGAAACCGTTTCTGCTGGAATCACTACCTCAATCCTTTCGATACGACCGACGTGTCGTCGCATACGGCATCAATTGTGGCGTCGACTTCATCCCACCGAACGAGCTACGCACGATCGACGTGCCAGTCGTGAGCCGTGCTCGGCCGACTTATTGGAGCGCGTCCACCCCGTTGCCTGATTTTAGGTTCCAGACGCTCGCGGAGGATCCGCTGAGCTCGAGTCGGGCCCTGTTAGAGGCCATGCGTGCATGGGGACTCGAGGCATGGGGCGCAACAGCGCTGGATGCCCGTGCGTCGTCCCAGAATTGGACGAAAGCGATGCGTGCCGAGGCCGATGTAGGTGCAATGGAGTTCGAGCGGGAATGTAGACGCGTCGAGAAGGGAATTCGGTTGCTAGAGGCGAATGAGACCCTTCGCCAGTCCTTCAAGTTGATGAACCGTTCGATGACGCTTGCCTCTCGACACGAGCGCTGGCGTCCGTTCCAATTTGGATTTCTACTCGCCAACTTGTCGGCCGTCGTAGAGCAGACCGAAGAAGCTAGCATCGCTGATATCGTCTGGTTCGCGACAGGCGGCGGGAAAACCGAGACATACCTAGGCATGATTCTTTCAGCGGCATTCCATGATCGGCTTGTAGGGAAGTCGAGTGGAGTTACCGCATGGAGCCGCTTTCCCCTTCGAATGCTGTCGTTGCAACAGACGCAGCGCTTCGCCGATGCGCTGGCGGCTGGCGAACGCGTCCGGGTCGAGGCAGGTCTGGTCGGCGATCCCTTTTCCCTTGGCTTCTTTGTCGGTAGCGGCGCCACGCCGAACAAGATTTCCGAGGACCCGGGAAATGGTGATTTCGACTACGAGAGCGACGAAGAAGTTCAGAGGGCCCGAGTTCTATTGCATTGTCCTTTTTGTCGCTCGGAGGACGTGAGGACCGCCTTTGACCGCAGGCTCTGGAAGCTCACGCATCATTGCACGAACGTAGCGTGCTGGTGGCCAAAGCATGCGCTGCCGTTCTACATAGTCGATGATGAAATTTACCGCTTTCTCCCCACTGTCATCGTTGGCACGCTCGACAAGGCAGCGGCGATCTCGATGCAAGCATCGATGCGAGGCTTGGTAGGAGCTCCTTGGGGATCTTGTTCGGTGCCGGGCCATGGATATGTCTACGCGCCACGTGCCAAGCGACCGCATGGTTGTCTTGTCCCTGGGTGTAATGGCACGAGGGCCGAACTGCCGATGGATCCGCGCCGATACGGGCCCACCTTTCGATTGCAGGATGAATTGCATCTGTTGAAGGACAGCTTAGGAGCTGTCGATGCCCATTACGAGGCGCTTTATGACGACCTTCAGCGTGAGTTGTGCGGCTCCATGCCGAAGATCCTCGCTTCGTCCGCAACCTTAGAAGGTTACGAGCGCCAGGTCGCGACCCTCTATGGACGACGGGCGCGAGTATTTCCTCAACCTGGTCCGTCCGTCGCGGAGGGTTTCTGGACCACTGATTCGACAGATCAGATGCGGCAATATTTTGCTACAGCGCCGCGAGGCGTCACCCTCGAGTATGCGGTCGACCGCTTGTTGACGGAGCTTCAGACGCGCATCCGATCACTCATCGCAGATCCAGCCGGCGTATGCGCCCGTATCGGAATCGATCCGAAATTCGCTCTAGACTTGATTTCCCTTTACGGCACGAATGTCGTGTACGGCAACACGATCCGAGATCTGGAGGCCGTGACCCGTTCTATCGGCACGCAAATCGCCGTAGAGGGGGTCGTAAATCACGCGAACCTAACAGGTCGAACTGATTTCGACGAGGTTCGGCAGACGCTTCATCGTCTCGAACATCCAAACCCCGATTTCGCTTCTCGACTCCATATTGTCACTGCCTCTTCAATGATGTCCCACGGCGTGGATATCGACCGACTGAATATCATGGTTATGCTCGGGTTGCCCTTGACGACTGCGGAGTTCATCCAAGCGACCGCTCGTGTCGGGCGAACTTGGCCCGGGCTCGTCATCGTGGTTCCCAAGATTGGCCGAGAGCGCGACGCCGCCATGTATCGGTGCTTCCGCGAGTTTGTGACGCAGGGGGATCGCCTCATCGAGCCGATTCCGATTACGCGGCGCAGTCGTCGAGTCCTCGAGCGCACGATTGCAGGCTTGGCACTCGCGCGTATTCTAATACTGCATGAGCCCAGCGCACCGCACGCTCTGACCACGGTGAGCAGATTACGCGACTATCTGCGTTCCGGCGGAATAGTTGGTACAAGCGAGGCAGCAGCTCTGGAGCGACTGCTCGGATTCACCGAAGACAGAGATGCCGCATTGCGCGCCGATATCTACGATTGGTTCGATCAGTTCCAGCGCAATCTCTCCGATCCGCCAGCGGGTGCGAGATTTCCGTCCGACGCATCACCGTCGGGCGATCCGATGCGCTCTCTTCGGGACGTCGAGGAGCAGGTCCCTGTTTTTCCGAGATATACGACATGACCGAAACCCGAAGCGCCTCGCAGATTCTATTTGGGTACCTGCCCAACCAGACGGTGGATTTGCGCGGTGGCGTTTGGAAGGTGCGGGAATGGCGCACTCCAATTCACGAAACTGCCGTGGACTTGACGACTTTACGCACAGAGCTGCGCCGGCTCGCGGGGCCGTGGCGAGCTACTGGCAGAGACGGTAACTTCGTCTCAGACTTGGAACGCGGTCGCGATATCACGGTCCTTCGTCTTGACCGAGACAACGGAGTAGCTCTCGAGCCATTTCCCCAATCGTGGATTTGCAACGGGTGCAAACGTGTCTTGTCTTCTCCCGGTCAGCAATGCTTGTGCGGATTCCAGGGCAGCCCTCGTCAGTTGCACTTCGTGGGGTATTGCTCGGAATGCGGTGAATTGCGAGGTCCAGTCGTCCCGCGATGCCCCACCCACAACCAAGTCGCTATAAGATTTCCCGGGACAGCCTCAGCCAGCGAGATCGTATTCTCGTGTCCGCAGTGCTCGGCTGAGTTGCGCCGGGGATTCGGCTTCATACCGTGCCAATGCGGTGGCGGCAATCTTACATATACAGTGCACCGCGCGGCGTCCGTGTACACTCCTCGCAGCATCGTGATCGTCAATCCACCTTCACCCGAGCGCTTGCAGACTTTGATGGCCGCCGGTGGAGCGCCGCGTGCGATGTCATGGCTATTGGGAGGAATGCGCGAGAAGGATCTTTCTGAGATTCCTCTGACCCGTGAGGTACTCCGGCAGCAGTTGGTCGCTCAGCATGTCGCGCCGGCACTGATAGAGGCGATGCTAGATGCCGCGGACGCCGCTGGCGGCCTCGCCGAGCACGGCCCCGAAATCGAGATTCCCGAGGATCGTCTCGAGATCGCGCAAGCTCAGGCCGTAACGATTGCGCTCGCCTGTTCGGAGTCACGGTTGCGTGTCCCTGATCTCATCGCCGGGGCGGAAGTCACGAGTCCTCTCCGCGCACTTTATCGGGAACATTATCCCGCGGCGATCGCCGCGGCAGGTCTTCACGCGGTCGAGCTCTGCGACCAGTTTCCTGTGTTGACGGGCATGTACGGTTACACGCGCGGCTCCTCGACGCCTGGGGCTAGTCGGCTCATGGCTTTTCGGGAGCGTAGTGGAAGTTACCGGGTCTACGCAGACCTCTCCGAAACCGAAGCGCTCTTCGTTCGGCTCTCGCCCATTCGCGTAGCGGAATGGCTGCGCGCTCAAGGGATACCGATCGGTGAATGTTCCGATGAGGCGAGCGCGCGAGCAGCGATCATATCGGCATGCCTTATGCCGGGCCCCGACGGAGAGGGGGGAGATGCGGGAGGCGAGGCACTTTTAACCCTCGTTCATTCATATGCACATCGATTCGTGCGGATCGCCGCGGTTCACGCGGGCATCGATCGAAACGCCTTATCCGAGTTGCTCGTGCCGGCACATTTAGGATTCTTTATTTACGCAGCTGCTCGAGGAGATTTTGTACTTGGGGGATTGCAGGCCGTGTTCGAAGGGGAGCTCGAACGCTTACTCGGTGATTTCGTCGGCGGTGAACATCGCTGCGCGCTTGATCCTGGTTGTCGATCCGCCGGCGCCGCGTGCATGGCTTGTATACACTTGGGCGAGCCTTCGTGTCGGCTTTACAATCGATTTCTCGATCGCCGTGTACTAACAGGGCCTACAGGCTATTTAGCGATGGCCCTTTGAAATGGCCTTTGATGAGAGCGAGAGATTACCAAGCCAGTACGGCGCGTCCGCGCTCCGATGTGAGGACAAAGAGTACGACCTTGGCCCGGCTCAGGCCCACGTAAAGGAGCGCTGGGTCGGCTGTGTTCTGAGCGAACATTCGATCTGACAATGCAAGGATCACAACGTCAGATTCAAGCCCTTTGAAGCGCGCGATGCTGTCAGCGACGATGCCGACGCGCCCAAGCTCACAGAATAGGGTGGATTCCACGCCGGTCTCTCGAAGACGGGAAATGAAATCCGGATCATCGCTCAAGACTGCGATTTGGCGAGGAGCTAGACGGTCATGTTGCATGAGCCGAGAGACCAGCTGCTGAACCACTTCGATTCCATCCTTACGTAAGTTGCATATCATGAGCTTTGGCTCAGGGCCGCTAGCTTCGAGCGTCGGGATTGGATCTCCATAAACGGAACCAACTCGGCGCGCGATCTGCGTTGTATTCCGGCAATTGATACTCAACACGAAGCGCGGCCAATCCTCAGGAGTCCCCCATCCCCGGCAAAAGAGTTCCTGATGAGTGTCGGCAAAAACATAGAAGGGAGACATCGGTGGATCGCGCGTAGTGAGCGATAGCGTTTGCAACCAGTCCGGCGCGAAATCTTGTGCCTCATCGACGACGATTGCATCGAAGGTAGTCGCGTTGAGCGCCGCTGCCTCTAGCAGCAAAGTCGCGGCCTCCTGTTCCCACCAATCCGCATCGGGATTGCGTGGAATGCTTAAACGAGCCTGGCCGGCTTCCTCGAAGCACAACGCATGGAAGGTGGCGACGCGAATATTCGGCGTGGCTTCTAGTTCCGCTCGCATGTGGCGAGCCAGGGGTGCGTTGAAGCAGGTATACAAGACGTTCGCGCCCTCCTGTGCACAAAGCAGCGCCTTCTCGCGCGCAAGGATCGTCTTGCCAGTACCTGCGCCACCCAGCACTACAGCTTTTCGCACCAAGCGCAAACTATGCAGCACTGAAATCTGCTGTGATGTGAGGTCAATCAATCGGATTTGCGTATCTTCGACTGTTGCGGCGAGCGTACGCCGGACGCGAAGCGTTGGCGCCAATGCGGCGGTGACGCGCTCGAAGTCCCGCGCTGATAGGATTCCAGGGCGACCCCAATGCGAGAAGACTCGCAACAAGGTAGCTTCGACCGAACGCAGGTCGCGCCGATCGATCACGATCGGTCGAGGGCCGGCGAGCCCGATCCTGTCGGCGACGTCCACATCTGGGAAGACGACGGCGTGTCCGATCGAGACGTGCTTCAATGGAGGTGCAAGGTTCCGGAAGTAATGCAATAACGCGTACTTCGAGAGCAACGCTTGGTCGAAGGGGTCTTTAATTTCGAACGTTCCATTCGCGTTCGTGGAAAGCCAACGGCCATTTACCAGGGAAACTTCGCCTCCCTTGACTTCGAAAACGAGTCCGCCATGCTTGGCGTGCAGTAACACGAAGTCAGCCTCGCCATCACCCTGTCGACCACCGCGAGTGGATTGCCATCGAACGGAATGGAAGACTCGCCAACTGTCCGGGAGGTCCTCGAGCGCTCGCCAGACTTTGAGTTCGGAGCCGACTATTTCTCCCGGGGGTTTCGGTGGATAGAAGTGGGCCATTAGCGCGCGACTCCCGAGCGTATTGACATTGATTCGGACCCCCGTTCGGCCGCGAGTTGCGCCAAGAGGTGTTTGCAGAGTGTCCCATTCATCGAGGCAAAGATGGATACGTTATCTAAGGAGGAACGGAGCGTCCGTATGCGCGCGGTTCGCCGGCGCGGTACTCAACCAGAGATCGCTGTACGGCGCGCCGCGAAGAGAGCGGGTGTCCGCTTTCGGTGTCACGTCAAGAATCTTCCCGGTACGCCCGATTTCGTATTCTTCGAAGCGGATGCTTGCGTTTTTGTTCACGGCTGCTTTTGGCACCGGCATACTGGTTGCAGGATGGCGAGTACCCCGGCGTCCCGGCGCGCCTACTGGTCGAAAAAGTTCGTGGCGAACGTTGCGCGCGATCGTGCGAAAGCTCGTGCCCTACGCGCGGCGGGATGGCGCGTCTTCGTGATCTGGGAGTGCCAGACCCGCAACAAAATTCGACTCGAAGGCCGCATCAGAAGATTGGCCTATGCAGCCTCGACCTGAATCTTCGCGTCTTGTCGCGGGATGCGTAGTAGTAGGCGACATGAGCTGACAAGGTGCGGCCGATTGCCGCCGCCAGGTTAGGAGGTACTGCGTTGCCAATAAGCCGCCCCATAGTCTTGGCCCGCACGACAGCACTCGGTGGCGCGAATCTATAGTTGCGGGGAAACGATTGGAGTAATGCTGCTTCCCGAAGTGTGATCGCGCGGTCTTGTTCCGGATGCCCGAAGCGCCCATTTCCGAAGCCGTTACAAAGAGTAGTTATGGTGCCGGCGGGACGGTCCCACTCCATGCGGCCATAGACGCTCGGATATTTGGAACCCGCATTGCTCTTGTGACACGCGCTAACAAGCGAGCGCGGCCAATCGCGCCACGTGCCGCCAGGGCGAGAATGTCGTACGCGCAGCATGTTTAATTCGGATAGACGGGCCGCGGCATGCAAGGCATCAGAGGGGCATACTTCGCCGGCGCGAACTGCTGGAAGGTGGCCAATGGCATCGCGTACCGTCGCGGGTCGTCGCTTGCGCGAGGGGGGTAGTTCGATCGCTCCGAGCCGAGAAGCCAGCAGCACCAAACGCCGTCTGTATTGCGGTACACCGTAGTCCGCGCAGTCGAGCACCCCCCAGGAGATGTGATAGCTCAGCCGCTCAAGGCGACGCAGAAAGGTCGCGAAGATCGCTGTGCGCTCCAGACCTGGGACGTTTTCCATCGTAACCAGGGCCGGCATCACCTTCTCAACAACGACTCCGAACGAGCTGAGGAGCGCCCAACGACGATCGCCGGCGCGCTTTCCTGCTTGGGTGTAGGTAGAAAATGGCTGACACGGTGCACATCCGGCAAGTAAGCTCACGCTGCCCACCGAGTAGCATTCTTGAACGACGGTGGGGTCTAACCTGGCGAGGTCGGCCTCGACGAAACGCCCACCAGTGTTCGTCTCATATGGAAATCGGCAGGCCGGGTCGAGATCCACGCCGGCAGCGATCCGAATGCCGACTTTCCTCAATCCGTACGACAGGCCGCCTGCTCCGCAAAAAAGATCCACGCAAGTGATCCTCGGAATACCGGGGTGCTTCCGCCCTGCGGGCATTTAATTCACTCCTCCCCTCTACCTTGCATATAGCACGTCAGGGCGAAATATACCGTCACTAATGGCTTGCTGCACTCTCGTCGATCGAGCGACTGCCGACGCGATCTGGCCGATTCTCTTATGCGCCCGGAGCCCGCGTACATTCGTCAGTGGAAGGAAATATCGGGGCAGAACATCTGGTACCCGCGGTACGTGAATGGCGCCATGGATGGTGTCGCTCGAGCTCTGTCGGGGGCTCAGTACCGGCTTGATCGAGTCGCTGAGATTGAAGTGTCGGTGGCGGCCGTAAATTAAACAGATCTGGCGGGCCAAAATTGCACACCGGGCATGCTTGGCAGCTCTATGAGCGATCGTGGAGCAGCCGATGTACGGACGGGAGCGACGAGTGCTGTTGCGTCACTATCTGGAGCAGGGTCTAAGTAAGACCGAGGTTGCGCGCTCGCTGGGCATCAGCCGAGGCACGCTGTATCACTGGATTCATGGTGGGCAGTTGGACCGGGACCTGGACAACGCGCCGGTGAGTTACAAGCCGCGGCCCGCGATGGCACGCAAGATCGATCCATTTCGCGAGATGATCCAGGTCCACCTCGCAGAGTACCCCAGGCTCAGTGCCACAAGGCTGTTGCATGAAGTGCGCGCTGCGGGTTATGCCGGCGGCTATACCCAGCTGAAGGACTATGTACGCGAGGTGCGCCCAGGACCTCCCGCTGACCCCGTGGTGCGCTTTGAGACCCCGCCCGGGCTTCAGGGGCAAGTGGACTTCGCCGAGTTTCGCCTCCCCTGGGGCAAGCGGTATGCGCTGCTGGTCGTGCTCGGGTATTCACGGCTTCTGTGGCTGCAGTACTACCCGCGTCAGACGCTCTCGGTACTGATGCGCGGCCTCGACGAGGCCTTCATGGCCTTCGGTGGCGTACCGGCGGAGCTCCTGTTCGACCAGATGAAGGCAGTAATCATCGATGATCAGCGCGAGGTGGGCGGCAAGCTTTTGGAGAACATCGAGTTTGTACGCTTTGCGGCGCACTGGGGGTTTCGCATCCGGGCCTGTCGGCCCTATCGAGCAAAGACCAAGGGCAAAGTCGAGCGGCCGATCGGCTATGTGCGGGAGAGCTTCTTCTATGGCCGCAAGTTCTTGAACGATGCGGACCTGAACCAGCAAGCTCTCTCCTGGAGCACGCGCAACGCGAACCTGCGTCTGCCGTAACTGCGGCCGCAAAAGCTGCCACGATACCGGAGGAGCGCACCCATTTCCCTTCCGTGCCCTATGAGGTCGTTGTTACAAGTAGCCTAGGCGAGCCGATAGACGGAGCGGACGTACTTCTAGTCGACTCTAGCGGGGCTTACCTCAGAGCAAAAACGACCGCGTCGGGGCTAGCGGCATATCTTAGCTCCGGCTTTGAGGCCACGTCAGCGTTCGTCGCATCTCGCAAGTTCCAGGCGAGGGCGGTTAAGCTGAACCAGAGACATCGATCACTTTCCTTAGAGCGCTCCGATCACGGCGGATCGTTCGTTGCCATTCAAGGCTGGATGTCGTTACGAGGGCTACGAGGTGAACTAAGCTTCACCAAAGATCGCCACGGCCGCGGCTACTTAGACGCCCACCATGCTTCCATAAACGATGGCGCCCAGGGGACATGATCTAGGGCAAGCCTTAAGGCGAGTTTCTTGTACTTAGCAGCGTCTTCAGGGAGTGAGCCCAGCTTGTAATGCTTGAGAAGAAGCTTAAGCCCATGGGCCTCGTGAATTCGGAGTCGCCGTGTTTGGGTTTTTCGAGGCGAGAATTTTTCTGAGCGCTTCGCCCCGCGCCAGATAACGCCAGCCTTTTCCGCGGCAGTTTCCTCCTGCAGTAACACGGGCGCGCTCGGAACCCAAAGATTTGAGGGAAGGCTGTACGTTGCGAGGTTGTTATTCTTGGGCGCAGTCTTCACAATACCACACATTACCACCAGCTTGTCTTCCAAGGAAATGCCTAGACCAAAGGGCGATATGGTTTTCACGAGCCTTTACCTGCAGCCGCAGGCTCACATGGCTTTGAAAGAATTGAGTGAAACGACTCGTGTGCCAGTAGCAGCGTACTTACGCGAAGCGATCGATGACTTGCTTGCGAAGCATGGTGTGAGTGTCCCACAACGGACGAGGCGCAAAAAATGAAGGCTGCTCTTTACGCACGCTATTCGAGCGAACTGCAATCTGGCGACTCAATTGCGGATCAAATTCGGGTATGTGAACGCCTCGCGGAGCGGCACGGATTTGAGGTGTTCCACAGGTATTCTGACGCGGCAATTAGTTGGGGGACGGCCGAACGACCCGGATACCAGGAGATGCTTCGCGCCGCTCGTGCGCACCTGTTCGGTGCGATTATCGCCGAGGATACAAGCAGGTTGTGGCGCAACCTAGCCGAGCAGGCGCCACGTTTGGCGGAACTTTCTGATCTCGGCGTTCACGTTGTCACCCATGACCTCGATACGCGCAGCCAATCCGCCGGCATGCTGGGCGCGGTGCTGGGCGCCTCAAGCGAGGCGTATCGACGAGAGATCGGCCGGCGCACAAGGCGGGGTCTCGAAGGTCGAGCTCGGAACGGAAAGTCTGCCGGCGGCCGCGCATATGGGTACACATCTGCGACTCAAAGCGGCACCGGGCAGCGCGAAGTACATCCTGAGCAAGCGGAGATCGTGCGCCAGATCTTCGCGTGGTTCGCTTCGGGCAAGTCGCCTGTGGATAGCCAGGGAGCTTAATCGGCTCGGGATTCCTTCCCCGGGTGCTTGCTGGAACCGAACATCCGAGCGCCTGAATTCGAAGCGACGTAGGGGGTGGGTCCCGACCGCCATCCATGGCGACCAAAGGCGTGGGACCGGCATCCTTAACAATCCCATGTACGCAGGCAAGCTCATCTGGGGCCGCTCTGTGTGGAAGCGCTCTGCTGCTGATTCGAAACTACGTCGCTGGGAGCTGGCTGATCAGTCGCACGTGGTGGAGCGCCAGGAGGATCGCTTGCGCATCGTGTCAGAAGCAGCCTGGAACGCCGTAAAGGCGCGACAGGAGGAGATCCGGGCAATGAGCAGCTCCCTTCGAGGCTCGCTCAATCGCCACGGTAGGCTGCCTCGGCATCTGCTTTCAGGCCTTCTGGTCTGTGATGAATGCGGCGGGACCTTTCGCTGCCTGAATGGCCGCGAGTATGGCTGCGCAAGCCACAAGGATGGCGGTCCATCGGCGTGCGCCAATGGTCTGCGAGTGCGCGTGGACCTGGCCGAACGCAAGCTGTTGAGCGGGCTTGCCAGTGAGATGCTTTCCGCTGAGGCGATCGCTCTACTCGAGCGAAGAGTGCGCGAGCATCTCCAACGGGCCGCGGAAACCCCTAAGGAGCGAGCGAAGTTAGCACCGGACGCTGCGCGCAAGGTCGCCGAAATCGAGCAGCTTAGGGCGATGATGAAAGCCGGTTCACTGTCACAAAGTGTCGCGCAGGCAGCTATCGAAAAGGCTGAGGAACAGCTCCGGGCAATCGAGCAAGCTGCCCCGACGCGCCCCGAGAGGCAAGTTGCCCGAGTTCTGCATTTGCTGTCGCGCGCGGCGGAAACGTTGCGAGCGCGGATCACGGGTGGGAACTTAGGGGTCCGCGAGCCGGGCTCGATTATCCACGGTCGGAATACGCTGTTTCGGATGTTCGGCGGCAAAGTCCGAATGCGACGGGCGCCTACGAAAGATCGGGAGCGACCTTATTTGATCGCGCGCCTTTCGCCTGATGCGGATGTTTTGCTGGAAGCGGCCACATATGCCGCAGGCTGTGTGCCCTTCTTGATGGAGGGGTGACAGTTTATTCCGGAGACATAGGTAACACTTCACGGCATTTGCGGGGGGATGCAAATGCCGTGGCGGGAGTGTTGCCAGATGGACGAGCGGCTGAAATTCGTTGCCCGATTACTCGATGGGGAGAAGATGGCGGTGCTATGCCGGGAGTTCGAGATCTCCCGCAAGACCGGCTATAAGATCTTCCAGCGCTACAGGGACTGCGGTGCGGAAGGCCTGACGGATCGCTCCCGAAGGCCCTATCGTCATGCCCGCCAGCTTCCATTCCAGATCGAGAGCGCGATCGTACAGCTCAAGAAGGAGCACCCCAGCTGGGGTGCTCCTAAGATCCGCGAAAGGCTGCGCCGCAAGCACTCCGAGGTGCACTGTCCTGCCATCAGCACCGTGCATGCGATCCTGGATCGCAATGGCTTAGTTAAGCGTCGGCGGCGGCGGGTGTACAAGCCCGAGGGCACCGCCCTTGCGCACCCACATCAGCCCAACGATCTTTGGTGCGCCGACTACAAGGGCGAATTCATGCTCGCCGATCGACGCTACTGCTATCCGCTCACCATCACCGACTACGCCAGCCGCTATCTGCTCAGTTGCGAGGGGCTCTCCAGCACCCACTCGATGTATGCCTTTAGCGTCTTTGAGCGGGTTTTCAAGGACTTCGGCTTACCCAGAGCGATTCGAACCGACAACGGCTCCCCATTTGCCAGCGCAAACTCGCTCTTTGGCCTCACACGCCTGTCAGTATGGTGGTTGCGCCTGGGGATCAGCATCGAGCGTATAAAGCCCGGCCATCCACAGCAAAATGGCCGTCACGAGCGCATGCATCTGACGCTCAAGAAGGAAGCCACCAAGCCTGCGGCCAAGAACTTCCTCCAGCAGCAGGCGCGCTTTGATCAGTTCATCGATACCTTCAACCAGGAGCGCCCGCATCAGGCTCTGAACATGCGCTATCCGGCTGAGCTCTATCGGCCTTCTGTCAGGCCCTACAACGGCTTACCTGAGCTTGAGTACCCTTTCCACGACCGCACCATCACCGTCACCCGCTGCGGGCGCATCTGCACCGGAAGGATGAAGATCAACCTCTCACAAGCCTTTGCAGGTCAGAAGGTCGGTATCAAGCAGGTCGCCGAGCACGTATGGCTCGTGAGCTTTATGCAGTACGATCTGGGTTACTTCGATGACGAGACATGCCGGGTCGAAAGCGCGGAAAATCCCTTCGCCGCGAAACTGTCACCCATGTCTCCGGTATAAACCGTCACCTATGTGACCGGTATAGACAGTGTCAAAAGTGGTAGCGGGGGCGTGCTTCCGCTAGTTCCTAGCGCGCCTCAACCCATCCGAGTGAAGTAGAGTTTCAAGCGGGTCCCAACGGTGTTGTAGCACCGCCGGGGCCCTAACCACAGCAACCTGAAGAGGAGGTCGATATGGCTGGAATGAGTGTACGGCAGAAGGGGGCGGGCGGGCCCTGCGCCGGTGGCGAACGGGCGGGGGGCGGCGCAATGGATGCCGCCCGGGTCAAAACGCCGGTCGAGGAGGCCTCGGAGCGGCGCAATGAAATCCTCTACTGCCTCTCGGCCTTGGAAGTTATCCACGACCGGATCGACCCGGAAGAGGACATCGACGCACGGACGCTCATGCGCCGCACGCTCGATGAGATCAACCATCACCTGAGCGAGTTGGAGAGCGCGCTCGAAGAAATGCGGCGGAAAACCGCTGCTGAGTCGGCCGCCGCCGTGTCGGGCGATCAACCGGACCATTGAGTCAGAGCCGGCCGTTGTGATCAGCGGGCCGGCTTTTCTTTCGTCAGGTCCTCCACATCAACACGAAGCGCATTAAGCGCTTCCTCGCTTGATGTCCATTCCGGCTCTGTATAGGAATGGTACGACAAAGACCTCGCGCCCTTGGCTGGTCCTCCTCTCAAGAAAGCCTATCGAAACTAAATCGTCGACGTCGCGCTCCCAATCCTTTCCGAACTTCTCTTGCAGCGCCTTAGCTTCGTATTGCGACTTCCCTCCTTGGAAAAGCTCCATCTTTGGCCAGAGATGCGGAAATTCAGCTTGCAGGTATGTTGTTCGCTTGGTTCTAGACATCTCCTCAAACCCGTAGCGAATAGCCGCGCGCGATATCAGTTGGTCTGATTCTCCGCCCGGGCTACCGAGGCAGATGTCTTGCTGCCTCTGCCTCGCACGAATCACAAGTTCCAGCACGTCCCTAGGCGTCGCCACCCCTCTCCCATCGGCGCATCGATTGTATATCCAGTCTATTGTGTTGCTTTGCTTTGTTGGCTGGAAGACAGTCTTCGGAAAGACACGATAGAACGCTTGCTCACGATACTCAGCGTTGGCTGCGAGGCGCTCGGCGTTGATGTCGAAGAATTCCGCAACCGCGGCATTGGCAAAGATACGATTGACGAGCATCGTGACCAACTGGTCGCGAGTCCATCGAAGCGTGTCGGATTTTCTTGCCGTCAGATGGGTCAGTGCCGTAAACCCCTCCGCGCCACTGACGACATGATCGAGCATGTCATCCCGAAGAAAGACCTTCACGCGGATCTGCGGTCTGGCGAAGTACCGCATGGCGCGAAGCAATCCCCTCAGGGCGGTCTTTTCTACAGTGGTTCTGCGCGGAAAAATTTCGTCCAGCCTGTCGACCATGAGCCACAAAGAAAAATTGCATTTGACGAGAATCTTTTCGAGCGCCTCCGTGATTTCGCGAAGGTAAACCGGCCGCTCGCGCTCCCCTACCTGAGGCTCAGCACGAGGAGGAGATTCGGCCTTCCCGAAGAGATCCATTTCGATCTCGCCGACGTCGTCCGGTAACTTGTATTTGAGCTTTGGTCGCCAAGTCTTCAACGTGTGCAGCGCCCATTCGAGGATACCTCGAAGCGACCTCTTCGCTCTGATTTCTGGTAGCCCGGCCTTTTGGCATGCATCACGAAACTCTCGTACTTCGGCAGAAGCTTCAGTTAGGACCTCTGAAAACCTTTCGTCACGTACAAATTGTTCTCGCGCCAAAGAAACGAGATAAATGCACCAAAAGTCTACGAACTCGTCCTCTGTGAGCGCTTCAAATACATCGGAGAATGCCAAGAAGACCGGATCGCCGGGCGCGTCGACACCATGTGCGACCACGATCTTTCTCGATGACAACAGTGGTACCGCGAGAAACTCTACAAAAATTCTAAAGAGCGAGGTCTTTCCGGACCCCTTTGTGCCCGGTACGAGATCTACCCTGTCCGCTAGCAGGTCGGTAAACGTCGACGTTTCGACTCTCGATCTTTGGAGAAGATTGTCGTGCTCGGCGACGGAGCTCCCAAGATCGAGGCTCGCCAATAGATGACCCATTTCCTCATTACTGTACGGCATACGTCCATTCCGCCTCTTTTGCGAGTCGCGGAGTTTACCGTGACTGCCGGGGGTGGAGCTATCGGGCCTACGCCGATGCAGTCGACTATTCAACTTGCTTGCGATCGGAAACGATGTCGCTGGCCGCAACGTCCGTCGCCTTCTCCATGAAGCCCGCCGGCGCTTGTGTGCTCGACCGCTCGTTCAGGCGTTCGATGCACGGAACCGTGTTCTGATCGCGGGTCGGCGCCTTCTTGGGGTAAAGCGCGATCACGGCTCCGCCTATGGCCACCGGGGCGCCGACGTCCTTGTCCGCCGCAGGCAGCTCGGCACTACCCCTCTCTCCGTTCGCGCGCGCATGACCGGTTTCGATGCGGTAGCCACGATCGTCGACACGGCGTTGAGCCCCGCCTCGCGAATGACGGCGAGACCTCGGTGGTCAGAGAGTCCATGATCTCGTCGGGATCGAATTCTTCCACTCAACGCACCACCCTTCGCGCCCATACAGCGATCGGTCGTTTGGAGTACTGGATGGACGGAACGCGAGGTGCTTCGGCACGCTCGGCACATGCCTTCGATTCCTTCCGCATGGCCCGCCCCAGCTCGTCCCCTCGGCGACGTGAAGGCCGAGTACTGGCTCGGAGTCGAATGCCTGCGTTGCCACCGCCGGCGGGAGATCGACCTCGAACGGCTTGCGGAGAAGATCGGAAACCGCGTGCTCGTGTCGACAGTGGCGGAGCGCCTTCAGTGCGAATGCAGCTCGCGAGATACGCTCGTTCACTGCCTGCCGAGGCACATCGCCGTGAGAATCTTCGCGGGCGAATGGGATAGCTGGAAGCGCTAACCTCTTGATCGCGCCGGGAGCTTTTACAAATTCAAGCAGTGCTGTGGACCTTTCTTGACGCGGCAATTCCACAGTAACTGGTCGAGCCCTTTTGTGGTGTTCTTCGAGTAAATTGCGGTCATAGCTCTCCCTTGTGCGTCGGACATAGGAAGAGAGCTGGCCGCTTGCGCTCGGTCTGACCAAAAGCTGATGAAGCAATTTGTTTCAGACGCGCAGAGTGCCGCAATTGCCTCTCGGTATACGCTCTCTACATCTTCCTTCGCTTTAGACACGACTACGAGCTTCGTCTTACCTCGAGACCCAATGACGGTCCAGTCGCTATGCCCTGCCTCTGCTTTGGTCGATTCAGAGCTAACTGCAGACCTGCTGTGAAGCGGGACGTATCCAAAGATCATGAGCGCAATCACGGCAATCAGACATCGGGAACCCGAGCCGCGAGCGCTTTTTTTGGCACCGCAATGAAGACAGAGATCGGTACTTGTACCCAGCGGCTGTCCGCATTCCTTGCATATGCTTGTTACCATCGTGGAATATCTCGCAGCATGGCCGTCGCGGCAGGATAGCGAATTCCCCGCAACGTTGTGAATTACTTGCCGCTGCGCCGCAGGTGGTCCATGAGTGCTCTCGTCAGCTCCTCGTTATTTCGCCGGCTCCATTCAACAAGTTCCTCGGCCGATACGCCGAGTCCAGAGTTGTAATTGGTCTGGGTCACGTGGATAACCGCTCCTTGGCCGCTCCCGCGCTGCTGCTCGGGCGTCTGTACGGTCACCTTCTCGCCCGGGGTCGCCTTGAATCGAATGTCTTGCGAGTCGGTGCCGCCGCTTCCCGGGACCATGAAAGCGCCGCCCGTTGCGAACGCGCCGGCGTTCACCGGCGGGACAACGAAGCTATCGGCTCCGAATCCGCCGGCCTGCAGGAGCGAGGCATTGCCGAGCGCTCCAGACCCGGCGGCGTCGAAATTTGCCGCTCCGCCGAAAATTGCGTGTAGGAACGCTTCGAGGCCGCCCTGCAGCCCGCCTTCCTTGTTTTTGAACAGTGAGCTGAAAAGGTCCGTGGCGAGCGCCTTCGTCTCCATGTGCAAGAGGGTATCGGCCCAGCCCTTGAGCATCTTTTTCAACCCACCGTCGAAGGGGGCGAAAAGGAAATCGGCGAAAGCAGCTTGGATTTCCTGAGCAGCCTCGCCGGCTTCCTGCGCATATTCCGCCTGCATGCGCCTCGATGCGTCGAGTTCAACTACTAAACGCTTGATTGCCTCAACCTGACTGTCCGTCGCGATTACGGAAAGGTTTCGCGCGGCGGTTTCCAGCTCTGTCGCTTGCGTCGTTTGCTGCGAAAGCTGCAGTTGGTCGCGCAGGCTCGCGATATACGCTTGATCCGCCCCCACGAAGTCCTTGCTGAGTTGCACGTGAAGGGCGTCGAACAGCCGCGCCTTGGCCGCGGCGTCCGCGAGCGATCCTGAATAGGTGGTAACCCCCGCGTTTGTGAGCTGCGTTTGCACTTGCAGCGCTTTCATCGCTGAGGCGGACTCATATCCGAATGCCGCTTGGAGCTGAAGTTGCGCCGTCTCATCAGCGAGTCCGCGCATCAGATCCGAGATCGATTTCAGCTGACCCTTCTCGTCGAGCGAGTCGAAGAGATCCTGCAGAGTCTGAGTGAAGCCGCCGACGCCTTGCTTAGCGAGGTCGGCACGGGCCCGGTACTGTTCGATCCACGCACTCGCCCGCGGGCCCAGCTGGATTTGCGCGTCAAGCTCCGCATTCTCGTCCTGAAGAGATGTTGTCATGCCCGCGATCGCGGCCGCGCTCCTTGCGAAGCTGGTGGCATTCAGGACCTCTATGAGCTTCTGAAACTTGTCAGGGGCCCGCTCGATTACGTCCGTCATCGAGGTGAAGCCGAGCGAAGCGGCCTGCGCTTCAGCTTTGGTCATGTCCAGCGCATCCGCGTAGCTGCGGGCCCCCTGCGCCTGCAGTGCGAACTCCGCGCCCTGCCGGCTGATCGATTTCGTCAGCGCATCCAAGCCGTTCAGCATGTCGCGGGTAGGACCGCCGTCCGTTGACCCCGGCAGCCCCGCGAGCGAGTAGCCGCCACCGACTGAATTCAGGAAGTCCTGATCGGCATTGCCTCGCTTCGCATCAATCAACGCGGATTGCTGAATCTCCTGCTTCAGGGTCTCGATCCAAGACGTGATGTTGGAGACGTCTTGCTTGTTCTCGAAGTAGTGGCCCGGCCGGTCCATGCCGTGCGCGAGCAGCGACTGCGCATCCCGAAGCTGGTCTTGCAGCTGCTCCGTTGCGCCCTTGTCGCTAGGGCCGATCGCGCTCGCGATCGCGACGGATAGGCCGGTCGGGAACGCCGCGGCGCCAGCCGAGAACTTCGCAAAGAGCGTGATGATGTGATCAATGTCGTTCGCGAGGATTGCGAAGCTTCGGTGGACGTCATCCGATCTCAAGGTCGCGGCGAGCTGATTGATTGCGTCCGTCGCCCCGGGGAAACCCTTCGGATCATCAAAGAGGTCGGATACGTCGTTCTTGAGCGACGCCAATGCACCCCCGAACGTGTTGCGTGCGGCATCCGCCGCGCCGCCGAGCCTCTCCTCGAGAACCTTCAGAATCTGCTGCTGCGCGCCGAGCAGATTTCCGCTCTTCTGCAAGTTCTCGATCATATTGCCCTGAGCGCCCGAGAACTGAATGCCCGCCCGGGCAAGTGACTGAAGCCCCTGCACCGGGTCATTGATAGCGCGTCCGAGCTGCGTTGCCGCGCCTTGGAGGTCTCCGCCCATGCGGGCGGCAAGGTCTACCACAGCGGCCTCCGTCTTCTCAAAGACGCCGCCGCGTATGTTCTCGAAGCCGAGCAGCGTTGACTGCACCTGCTCAATGGCGGTTTTCCCATAGGTCGAGGCTTCCGCCAGCGAGCCGGCCATCGATCCAAGCTCGTTCGCCGTGAACCCGGCGGCGCCACCGGTCGACCGAACGGCCGCCTGAAGCTGCGCGAATGCCAACGTCGAGGCAGCCGTCTCCGCGGTGAACTCGTGAATGAGTTCCTTACCCGCCTCGAAGGAAATGAAGGCCCCGCCCAGTTCGACAAGCAGGTCTTTGAGCTTGTCGACCTGCGACTGCGATTCCCTCGCACTGACGGAGATTCCATCGAGGCCGCGTTTTACGCCGCTTGCCCCTGAGGCGGTCGCGTCCTCAAGCGTTACGCGGATGACGCGCTCTGTCATTACTGCATGCTCGCCGCCGTTGTTTCCTCGGCCGCTTCAGCGCTCGCCGGCCCCGCCGAGTCCTCAGCTTTAGCATTGCCGTTCAACTGCAGAACCGTCCGACCGGGAAAGCGCAGCACGCCAAGCCCCGGGGCATGCTGGGCTACCGCCATGCGCACAGCGGCGAGAGCCGACTCCGGAAAGAGATTCGCCACCAAGGAATCGAAACTGAGGGTCGCGAGTGCAAGCGTCTCCTTCGCTTGGGCGAGCTGCACCGCGTTCGTCAAAACCAATTTGAGCAGATCAACGCTGCGGTCTGCCGCGGCGGGTGTTTCTGTCTGTGTCGATTCGGTCATCTTCACTTCTCCGTGCCGCTATCGCGGCGTTCGTTTGAAAGAATTGTCTCAACGCGCGACGCCTATTCCATCGAGCTTCATAACTGGCGCTTGATACTTGAGTCCGTAGCGGAGGGCATCGGCCGCGTGGTCCGGGCCCTTGGAATCGAGATCCTCGATGCGCTTCGGATCGCGGACCAAAAAGGGGACAGTGGCCCAGAAGTAGGCGCATGAGCGAGAGACGTATAGCCCGGGAACATCGGGCTTTCCGGCATCAGCAAACATGCGCCGCATCTTCTGCCATCCGGAAATCCGGTCGCCTTTCTGAGCTGGACGAAACGTGACTCCAACTCGACCGAATTCCCTCGCAATCGAGCCCGCGGAGTGGCCGGTCTTTGCGAACACGCTGTCGTCGGCAACGCCGCGCGGGGAGACCCGCCACTGTTTGCACCAATCGACAATTGCTTCGCCGATAATGCTTGCCGTCCAGCCGAGCCCTGCATTCAGGTTGTCGAGATCGACAACGGTAGCGTATTCATCAATTGCCACGACGGAGTCGCGTGGGTAGAACTTTCCGTCCCATGTTGCGCCCGGGCTTTGCGCAAGCAGGTAGGTAACGCTCGGGGCGCTGCTTCCGAAATCATGGGCGAGGTAGGTGTGCCACGGCTTCCCGTCATACATGGGCACCTTGCGGAATGGTCCAACTGCTACGCGCGACTCATCGAGGCAGTCCGCGAAATAGGCCCCGCGGGCAATAGCCCAATCGCCTTCCAGCCACGCGCGGAGCAATTCCTTGTCCGCGGGAGCAGAGGACTCAAGCTGCGCACGATACGCAGATTGATCGATGAACGGATTGTCCAAGAAGGTTGCCGGCGCGTAGACCCACGTGCGCTTTGAGAGGGGCTCGACGAACGGCGCCCACGCCTCATGGCCGAAGACGAAGCGTTTCGCTATCCAGCTATGGCCGGGTCCACCCGGGTTTGCGGCGATCTGCATCCGCAGGGGAATGCCTTTCGGTGCGCGGAGGTTTGAGCGCATCAAATCGAGGAGCTGCGGCGAGGTGTACTGACCGGCTTCGTCAACAAAGATCAGCGTGAAGGCTCGACCCTGATAGCGGTTGTAATCGGCGATGGTTTCGAGATGGCCAAGTTCGAGGGTCGCCCCGCCCGGAAGGCGCCATATACCGTCAGTCGAGTTGTACTTCGCCTCGCCTTGATAGTAAGTGCCGAAATCGACAATAAGCCTATGCTCCAAATCGCGAAGGGCGGGGCGCGTCTGTCGAAGCGCGAGCATCTTCGCAAGTGCGCCGTACTTCGCCGCGTGGCGAACGAAGCCGAGCTTCGCATTTTCGGTTTTCAGTCCACCGCGGCCCCCGCCGAGGAACACATCGTAGTGCTCCGGAATCCCGAGAAACCGCCGGGAGATCGGCGCAATTTGGATCTCGTTAACCTCGGCCATCGGTGACTCTTCGGCTGGCGATCTGCAGGCTTGCGGCGTACTCGGAGTCCGAAAGCGAATCCGGAATGTTCAGCACCACGCGCACGCCGCCGCGATTGACGCCATCGCCGTCGTCGTTTGCGCCGTAGCCGTGGCGTGTGGTCAGCAAAGTGCGCGCGGCGTTGATGCGATCGCGCGGCTCGGCCTTCGCATCCGTCGCGATCGTATAGAGCACGTTGTGGAGCGTGAATCGCTCCTTGTCGCGCCCGTGTCCGAACGCCTCGTGCAAATCCTCGCGTTCGGACAGCCATTCGCGGAGGGTCTTCACTCCGACACCGAGTTCGGCTGCGACGCCGAGGAGCGTGTGGCCCGTTGCGGCAAGCTCGCGAATTCGCGTCGCGGCGTCCGCAGGCGGCTCCTTGCGTGGCCGGCCGACAACGCCTCCCTGCGCGCCGCGTGTGGGGACTGCGAGCCGCTTACTCATCAGGTGGTGCCGCGCTGCTTGCTGAGATCGGCGCCGGCGAAGAGAGCCTCGCTCGGCTTCAACTGCTGCCCGAGTTCGGCGCTCAAGCGCTCCTCGTCGAGCCGATCGAGTGCCTTCTGTGCAGCATCGCGATCGTCCACCGACTCGGCATCCGAGGGCGGCAGAATCCCGAAGAGTTCAGCGTCAGCGCCGAGGATTTCCCGGAGTTCCGGCGGCGCGATTCCGGCTTCGTCAGCGACCTCCTGAAGTGCTGCGTCGAGTGCCGCTTGCGTGGTATCACCGGCCTCGTTGATCTGCCGCCGCTTCTCTATGTCGTCGGGGAACATCTTTTCGGTCACTGTTCGCCGCGCGACGTCAATCAGGTTCGCCGAAACGCCGGTGAACTCCTGCGGCAGTCGAAGAACCGCGGCCGCGAGCCCCGGGTGTGATCCGGAGGCGAGCTGAGAGAGCATGCGGCTGCGATCCGCCTCGTTCGCCGAGCGAAGCATCCGGGACCATTCGAGGTCGATTAGCACGGATACCGCATCGCCCGGCTGATACGGCTTGAAAGGCGTCAGCTCGGTCATCTCGCGCCGAACGATGCCGCGCACCTGCGAGGTTCGCTTCGCATGGCGACGGATCTCGCTGATCGCATCGAGCCCACGCGCCCGGATCTCCTTTCGCTGGCCAGCGTCCGAGAGGTCTTTGTTGGCCCGCGTGGTAGCGGCTGACTGAAAGAAGCTTTCCGCTGCTGTCACGGCGCCTTCGGCAGCGCCCCGGTATTCCGTGAATGGCGCTCGTCCCTGCCATCGCTTTTCGTCCCACGTGCCGGCGCGACGGTATTTGTTGCCGCGTCGAACGAAAATGTTCGATGCGTCGTCCCGAACTTTCTCGAAGCCCATATCGTCGTCCTCCAGCAACCGGTCAGATCAGGCCGTCGAGCGTGTTGAGATCGGTCACTGCGGCCTGCATGTCGGCGATGCGCGCGTTCAGTGCGCCCTTCATTGCAGGGATGTTCGCCTTCACGAAGGCCGGGTCCATGTCAGCGCAAATGCTGACGAGAGAGCCGTCGGGCTGCGGTACAGGCTTCGGAATATACGGGCCTGCGTATGAGCCGTACGGCTGAGCGGTCGTGCCGAACTTGCTGCTGAAGACAATCAGGTCGTAGCCCTTGGCGATCGATGCCGCGTGTGCTTCGACGTTGGAATTTCGCGTGGTCATTTCGAGTTGCTCCTGCCCGGCGACTGCCGGCAAATGTTGATAGGGACGAGCGCTCTCCCGATGAGAGCGCCCCACACGCAGCGGTAAAGCAGCCGCGTGACCTGAAGGAAGCGCGCTCGCTCGGGAGAGGCTCGATAGGACGAGCGCTCCCTCGGTGCGACACGCGCGTCGGCATGAGGGCCGGTGAGCGAAACCAGCTCTTGCACTGCTCGCTTGAGGCGCGGCCAAGGGAGGCCCGATTGAAGCCGAGGCGCGTCATGCGGGCTCGCGCGCCGCCGCCGGGAGCGCGCGCCGCCTGCCGACATGGGCAATCAGGAGCGCCTCGGCCCGACCGTCCAGCTCCGCGCGGTTGACGAGCAGATCCGCGGTCGGAAAAAGGAGCCGCGCCATGTCGAGCGCGGCCTTCTTGTCGGCCGGCAGGTTGAGCGCACGCTTCCACGCCGTGGGCGGCAGCAGCTCGATCGGCAATTGGCGCGCCTGCACGATCGAGAGGATTGAGCCGAGTACGCTTCCGAATGTGAAGGAACTCACAACGCCTTGGCCGGGCCACGCACTGACGCGCTCCACGAATGCTCGGGCGGGCCGGCCTGCACACGCATCGATCAGGAATGACTGCAGCGCGCCGCCGTCGACCCATCCGAGCTTTCTGTCCCTGCAGATCGGCAGGTCTTCGAGCCGCTCGATCTCGCCGGCCGGTGAGAGCACGGCGATCGCTCCGCGTAAGCCCGGGTCGATTCCGATCGTGAGAGTCATCGCGTATCGCCGCCTGTGGCGCTCCGTGGGCCGCGATCGTCCGGGCCCTGCTCTGGCTTGCCAGCCGCGCGTTCGCCCAGCAGGCGCCGTACGCCTTCGACGCTGAGGCCGGTAGCGCGCGCAATGTCGTAGTCGCCGAGTCCTCGTGCGTTGAGTTCGCGCACTGCAGCTCGGGTCTCGTCGATCGTGCGCGGCGCATGCGCCGTTGCGGCCGCCGACAGCTTCGCGTACGCGGCCATGTCGAGCGTGCCGCCGCCGAGCCGTTGATGGTTTCGCCTAAACCTTTGAGTCATCGGCAGATTCCCGAATGGCGGGAAAGCAGGTGCCTGCTTTGAACAGCTCTGCGCGCTGCTCGCCGCGGCTTCACCGCGCGCTGAGGTCGCTTTTTTCGTCGAGAGGGCATGAGCGCGGGCATGCCGGGGCGACGCGGCGAACCTTTCGCGGCATCAGCGGGCCTTTTTAGGCGACGAGAAAGGCGGTCGGGCTGCGCTTTCCGACACCATCCGAAAGATTCGGAAGCGTTCGGAAGCCCTCGCGCGCGCGAAAGAGTCGGGCACAAAGGCGGGAAGGCTGAGGCACTGGCCAATTGCTGACTTTGTTGCTTGCGCGCGTGGACACGGAAAGGAACGCCTGAAAGAGAGAAGAAAAATCCCGTCTTACTATTTGTCCGTATGCGCAAGCAGCATTGGCAGCAATTCATGCCGCGCCCCCGCTTTGTGAACCTTGGCGCCGGTCGTTGATCGAGTCGGCCAACATTTCCCGAACCGCGGCCCGGCGCATGCGCTCGCGCTCAGCGGCGGCGGCGTACTTGCTCTTGAGGCGTGGATTGACCACGAAGCTGGTCGGCGCCTGCTTCATGTAGGTCGATTCCATCGGTCTGATCCACGAGAGATCGACCAGAATGCGCAGCGCTGAGTCCTGCTCGGCGTGGTGGGCGGCGCGAAAGGCCCGCACTTTCGGTGCGAGGTCTCGCTTGGCGATCCGTTCCGGGCTATGCGCCAGAATGGCCTTGGCGACTTCCTTTGCGAGGCTGTAGGCGTCGGATGCTCCTTCGCGAGAGAGATAGAGGGTGAGGGCGTGTTGGCTCGCGCGCCTCAGGAAGCGGATTGCTGTTTCGAGAGTCTCAATCGGGACCGGCCACGATGCAGGGTCCCGGGCCTCCTCGTGCACGTGGTTGACCACCTGTGCCGCGTGAAAGGACAGCGCCAGCCGCAGAAGTAGCGTCGGGTATTTCGAGACGTGGGATTCGAGCGCCGAGTCAACCGAGCCGAGCGCCTCTTGAGCAATGAGATTCTCCGTCCGCCAAGTCTGGAAGCGATCCGCTGCTGGTTGCGAGAGAGAAACAATCCCGCGGTGTGCTCGGGGTCGCGCGGCATACAGCCTGCGCACCGTGGTGCGATATGCCTCGTACGCTGCGGTGACCGGCTCTCCCGGATCTCGGGCGGCTGATCGAATCTCCTGTCGGCGTCCGATGATCGGGATAAATCGCTGCAGAAGGCCGTCCTCCGGCAGATGCTTGGTGAGCTTTGTCATCGCTGCCGGCGTTGTGCTCGTCAGGATGCTCACGCCCCAGTTCGGTATGTGCACCGACCCGCGTTGCACGCGCTCGACCGTGTTGGGGCCACCGTCAAAGGTGCGCAGCCATTCGCCGCGGTCGCGCGAAGCGCCGCCTTTCCGGGTGTAGGCATCCATGCCTCCGAGCCAGCTCTCAAACTCATCGTTGGCGACCAACACCCCGCGATGATTATTTTTAAGGACCTCGCTGAGTGCCTCGATCGTGGTCTCCGCGACGATCGCGCATTCCCGCGGCGGCTTCGGATCGTCCTTTCCGAGCCCTTGCAAGGCCTCCTCGTACTGCCTTCGAAGTTCACCGTCGATCTCGATCAGGGGGCGCTGCATTTCGCGGACGGCCGGAGACTTCCCGGAACCCGAGGGGGCAACGCCCAAGCACCAGAGTCGAGGCTGTGCGTACCAATGCGTCGCGTGATCCGCCGCGAGTTGGAATTGGTCCGCAAGCGCTGCGGCGCATACGGTCGCGGCACTCGCGAGGCATAGGCTCGGATCTATGCCGGTGCGAGTTGCATACAGTGAGGGATAGGCCGCGATCACTGCCGGAAGCTCGTTGCCTGTGAATGGCGGCGCCGCGAGTTCGGATAACAGGTTGACCGGGTCGGACCAGCCCTCATCGCTCGGATTTTGGCTCGACCCTTCACTCAAGGCGCCTCCGTGTTCACTGATTGCCAGCACGTCACCGCGACGATTGATCCGACCCTCGCGGCGATGCGACGCGCCGCTGCTCGATGAGCGAGCCGACGTTGAAGCGCCTGAGTCACCGCGCGAGCGTGATCCTCAGGTCGATTGAATTCCGTGGCAGTCGGGAGAAACTCGTCTTGCTGAAGTTCCGCGAGTAGGAGCGCTGCCAATGCGAGATCTCGCTGGAGGCGACTTGCAGCCGCGCAGCTCGGACAGGGAGCGATCACTGCGGTCATGGCGCCCGCACCTCATCGCGTGTATAAAAGGCGCCGCCGACGTTGGAATGCGACTGGCTGCGGCGCGGGGGTGTCTTTTCCGCCTGCAGCCCGGTCGCGGTCGGCGACGCCAAAAGTGATTCGAAGTAGCGCTCCGCATCCTCGCGCGCGCACGCTCTGACAAATTCGCGAACCTGATCGGGCGGGACGCTCATCGTCCGCGCCCATGATGGCCGCGGCTAGCCATGCGGCTGACGTAAATCTTCCGAACCGATTCCGCAGCGGACTCGCGGAAAAGCCGGGTGCCGTTCGCGAGACGGTGGTACTCAATCAGTCCGAGGTCGGCGTATAGGCGGACTGTCTCCGGCCTGACGCGCGCGTCTCGCGCTACAGCTGTCGTTGTGTGGGGAAATTCAGCTCGGCTCACCAATCATCTCGCGTATGCGCCTGCGCGCTTGCGAGATGAAGTTTGCGGAGGGAGTAAGGGTTGATCTAGGGCGAGTTCGGGGGGTCGAAATCGGAAAAATCGACCGCCCAATCGGTGTACTCCTCTACCACCCGGTCCAGCCAGCCGGTCAATTTCCAATCACTCTCGAAGTGTTCTGCCTCCCTAAACAACATGTCAGCTTGTGGAGTGCTCAAGAAAGCTTTGTCCTTGAATATGAGCTTCCAAATAGGGCTTATGTGACCGTCGTGTTTGTACGCGTAGTACCAATCGGAGACATTCTTGCCGGTGACATCTTGTCCCTTCTTTCGCATTTTGGCTGCCACGAAATCGAAGACGTTCTCCCCTATCCGGGAGTCACCAGTTTTCCTGCCGGCGGCCATTTCACGGAAAACTTCCCCGAGTGCGGCGGCCCGATTGCGTTGAGCGTGCTTCATCGCCCGCCACTTTCGAGCATCCTTCTTCATGTGCAAAGCGCGCTCCAGCGTCGATTCTTTTCCGGGCTTGGAGCGCCACTCATTGAGAGCGGTTTCGAGCGCTCTAAGGAGCACCCCCATAGCGCCCGCGGCCTCCGGGTCCCACAAATCCAGCTCGCTCTGATACATGCGGAGCAAACTAGCGATCGAATCTAGAAGGTGACTTCGATCTCCGGATGCCTTGAGTTCAGCCGCGACCCTTAAGAGATCCGACCGTGTGCGCGGAGCTTCGTAGACCGGCGCTCGCTCTTCGCGTTTACTTTTCATAGGACCCATATTACTATACGTGTAGATCGTGTAAACAGCGGTGTACTGATATGCCGGAAATGCGCGGAAAGCGAGTGATGACCAACGTCTACTTGGACCCGCCCGTGCTGAAGGCGCTGAAGGAATTGAGCGCGAGCACGCGCGTTCCCGCGTCCGCCTACATTCGGGAAGGTGTAGAAATGATCCTCGCCAAGTACTCGCCCAAGGCGAAGAGCAAGCGGGGGAAGGCGTGATGAGGTTCGAGACGTGGGAAGCAATCGCGGCCAAGCATTTGCGTTACCGCGAACTGCTAATGACGCGAATGGCGGAGTGGTCGGAGTCACGCGTTGCCGCGTGCACCGACCCGCAGGAGCTGCGGGACGTGATGCGGCTGACTGAGAGAGTTGAGCAGCACGAGGCGCGAATGGGTCGCCACCTTCAGCGGGGTCTCGGGGAGATTCCTGCATCTGGAAAGGTCAACTGAGGAGCAGCTCAATGAGAGCCGCGATCTACGCCCGATTTTCCACCGACAAGCAGACCGAAAGCTCGATCGTCGATCAGCGCCGGGTGTGCGCCGAGTACGCCGCCCGCGAAGGGCTCACAATCACCGAGCAGTTCGAGGACCAAGGCATCAGCGGCGCTGCTATCGGGAATCGCCCGGGGTTTCTTGAAATGCTCCGCGCGGCGCAGGACCGGCGCTTCGATGTGCTCATGGTTATGGATCTGAGCCGCCTGTCGCGCAGTGTGGGGGACTTGGCGAAAACCATTGATCGGCTCGTGTTCGCGGCCATCCGCGTGATTGGAGTGCATGACGGTTTCGATTCCGCCCGAGAGGGGAGCGAACTGATCGCGGGCATGTCCGGGATTGTGGGACAGCAATTTCGCGCGATGGTGGCGAAGAAGACCTATGCGGCACTGGAGTCTCGGGCAAAAACGGGAAGGCCCGCCGGTGGACGCGCGTATGGTTACCGGAACAATGAAGTCGACAAGGCCGAGGCGTGCATCGTTCGAGAGATTTTCGGGCGATTCGCAGAGGGCGAGAGTTTCCGAAGCATTGCCTCAGACCTGAATCGGCGAAACATTCCATCCCCCGGCTCTTCGTGGGCACGGAAGGAGCGACGTTGCGCTGGTTGGGCGGGGTCCGGGGTCCGCGCGATTCTGCTGAACCCCCGCTACGCCGGCCAAGTGATCTGGAATCAGACGAAGTGGTGGAAGGATCCCGACCTCGGAAAGCGCGTCTGTCGTGAGCGGCCGCGCTCGGAATGGATCGTCCGCCGCGACGAGGCGCTCCGGATCGTTTCCGACGAGCTGTTCGATCGTGCGCAGCGCCGCTTTCGGCCGGCGCCGACGGAAAAGAGGCAGCGCAGCGGCGGGCATCCGAAATACCTCTTGAGCGGTCTCCTGAAGTGCGGCCGCTGTGGGGCCCATTACGTGGGTGTGAACGGCAGCGAGTACGGTTGCAGCGCCCACCGCGACGGCAACGCCTGTGATAACGCGATAAGGGTGAAGCGAACTCAAGCCGAGGACGTCCTCGTGGGCACGTTCCGTGAGCAGGCACTTTCTGCACAGAGCGTGAGCGAATTTGCCGAAGAGTGGCAGCGGCACTTCGCCGCGCTTCTGCGCGAGCGCGAAAGCCGGTCCGAGGCGCAGCCCCGTGAGGTGGCCGAACTCGACGCCCGGATCGCTCGGCTACGGCAGCGCCTACGCGATGGCGACCCCGATATGTCGCCCGACGAGCTTCAGGGAGTGATCGAGCGTGCGGAAGCGAAGCGTCGCGAGCTTGTGGAGCAGCAACCCGCCATGAAGGCCGCCGCCAAGGTAATCCGGATGTTGCCGAATGCCGCCGCGCGGGCTCAGCGTGTAATCAGTGAAGCGCTGGCGGGCGACATGCGCGCTTCACTGAAGGCGAGGGCGATGCTGCGCGAAGCGTTTAACGGGGAAATCGTGCTGGAGCCGCGCGAGGGCAATCAGCTTTGGACAATGGCAAGCGTGAATCGCGCGGCGCCGTTGAGACTCGTAGGAACAAGTGGTAGCGGGGGCAGGATTTGAACCTGCGACCTTCGGGTTATGAGCCCGACGAGCTGCCAGACTGCTCCACCCCGCACCGGTAGGGGCGCGCATTCTACGCACACGGCCCTTATTCTGCCAAGCTGTCATGAAATCGAGGGGCGGCAATGGCACCGCGCATTATCCTGCTTGCGTCTGCTCAGGTGGTCGCTGCGTCATCCGAATCGCTGCTCGCATACGCGGGGCTTCGAGCGGAGCTCTGGCCAGAGGCGGATGCACCCGCCCATGCGGCGGATTTCCTGGCGCTGCTTCGCGGTCCTGTCCCGTATGCGGGGCTCCTCGCGCTCGCGGCGGAATCTGGCGAGCCATGCGCGTTCGCAGAGGTGTCGCATCGCGCGCTGGGCGCGAATGGCTGCGATACGCGGCCGGTCGCGTTCCTCGAGGGCTTGTACGTCCGCGCACCGTACCGCCGCCGCGGCATCGCCCGAAGTCTGATCGGCGAGGTGGAGCGCTGGGCGCAATCAAGGGGCTGCGCGGAGCTGGGCTCGGATGCGCTCATCGATAATGACATAGGCCGGGCAGCGCACCGCGCCCTGGGATTCGAGGAAATCGAGCGGGTGGTGTGTTTCCGGCGGCGGCTGGCGTGACCTTTCTGCAAGCGAGTGGCTGCGGTGCCCCGTCCCGCGACCGGTCGTCCGATGCCTTTCCGATCGCTGCGGCGGCGCAGGAGAACGCACCATCGCGTCGGCTGACGCGCTACTCTTCGTGAATGCTCGAGCTACGTCCCAACTGTGAGCGCTGCGACCGCGATCTTCCGCCGGAGTCACGGGATGCATTCATCTGCACATTCGAGTGCACGTTCTGCCGCGATTGCGCGGACCACGCGCTCGGCTTCACCTGCCCGAACTGCGGCGGAAACCTGGTGGTGCGGCCGATCCGGCCGGCAGCCGCGCTGGAGCGCTATCCGGCTTCCACACTGCGTGTTCTTAAGAATAAATAACATAATCAAATAGTTATAATTTTTATATAAATCGACTTCTCATCGAGAGGTCAGGCCCGCTTATTGCGGACCATTTGCGCATAATCTGTGGCTTGTTCTAGAGTCCATTGAACAATAGATCGATAAGATCATGAAAATACTTGCCTAGGGAGCGGTCCAAAAATGGCTGAAGTACGGTCGATTGCATCCTTGACGATCTCCTTCGGGCTGGTCGCGATTCCGGTCAAGTTGTATTCCGCGACGGTGAGCGCATCGCGCATCTCGTTCAACCTTCTGCACAAGAAGGATGGCTCACGGCTGAAGCAACAGTACGTCTGCGTGGCGGAAGGCAAGGTGGTGGACCGCAGCGAGATCGTGAAGGGCTACGAGTTCGCCAAGGACCAGTACGTTCAGTTCACCCCGGAGGAGATCAAGGCGCTCGAAGAGGCGGGCTCATCGGCCATCGCGGTGAGCGAGTTCGTGCCGCTGGAATCCGTGGATCCGACGTACTTCGATCGAACCTACTATCTCGCGCCGGACAAAGGTGGAGCGAAGCCGTACACGCTGTTCGCCACGGCGCTCGAAAGCAGCAAGCGCTGTGCGATCGGCCGCTGGGCCTCGCATGGACGTGAGCACGTCGTCGTGCTGCGCCCCATGGGCAATGGACTTGCGATGCATCAGCTGCACTTCAACGCGGAAGTACGCTCGATCCGCGAGCTCGGCATCGACAAGGCGCCGGTGACGGATGCGGAGCTGAAGCTCGCGCGTCAGATCATCGATCAGCAGACGGTGTCCGCCTTCGATCCGTCTGAGTTCAAGGACGAAGTCCGCGAGCGCATCGAGGCGGAAATCCAGAAGAAGGTCGAGGGCCGCGAGGTGACGATCTCGAACCTGGCGCCGAGCGCGGCTCGGGAGGACAACGTCATCGACCTGATGGCAGCGCTCAAAGCCAGTCTCCGGCCGGGTGCGGGCAACAAACGAGCGGGAGCCGGCGAGCGCGCTTCGAGCGAGCGCGCCGCGCAGGGCGGCCGTCCGGCTGCGGCCGAGCGAGCCTCGGACTCGGAGCGCACGCGAAAGCCGCCGAAGCGCATCGAGAAGCGGCCGGCGGCGGCGCGCAAGTCTTCACGCGCGTAGAACTTTCGGGTACAAGGCGGCGATGCACGCCTACCGCACCCGCGATGTCGAGCGCATTCTCGGACTGCCGCGCGGCGCGGCGGCTGCGCTGGCGCGGCGCGGGTTCCTGAAGCCGGCGCGCGGCGCGGGCCGCGCCTACGAGTTTTCCTTTCAGGATCTGATCATCCTGCGCGTGGCGCGCACGCTCGCGGACGCGCGCGTCTCGACCCGCCGCATCCATCGCTCGCTCGCCCAGCTCCGCCGTCAGTTGCCCGCGGAGCTGCCGCTGTCCGGACTTTCGATCAGCGCGGTGGGCGATGAGATCACGGTCCGCGAGGGCGCGGCGCATCGCGAGCTGCACTCGGGCCAGTACGTGCTGCAGTTCGACGTTCTGGCGGAAGCGGGGGCGGCCGTCAGGATTGTTGACGGTTCACGTAAGGAGCCCGTCGCGGCGTCGTTCGATGAGGCTCTGACGCTGGAAGACGATCCGCACGCGGCGATCGCCGCCTACCGCCGCTGTCTGGAACAGGATCCAGCGTGCGTGGAAGCGCGGATCAACTGCGGCCGGCTGCTGCACGAGCAGGGCGCGCTCGAGGACGCAGTGGAGATGTATCTTGCCGCGCGCGCCACGAGCCGCTTCGATGCCAGTGCGCAAGAGAGTCATCCACCGGAAACCTCCGACGCGACGCTCCTCTTCAATCTCGGCGTGGCGCTACAGGATCTGGGCCGCGACGAGGAGGCGCGCGAGGCCTATCGGGAAGCGCTGGAAGCGGACGCGGCGCTCGCGGACGCTCACTACAACCTCGCCATTCTGTGCGAGGCGCGCGGGGCCGAGCGCGAAGCGCTGCGCCACCTCAATCACTATCGAAGGCTGACCGGCGCGTCATCGAACATCTGAGGGCGCCGGAGCCGGCTCGTGCTAGTGGCACGACCGCCCGCATGAGCTGGCAGGGCCGCCGCGTGAGCCCCCACGGCCGCCGCGTGAGCCCCCACGGCCGCCGCGTGAGCTGGCAGGGCCGCCCGCGTCGGCCGGCAGCGGGTCAGCCGCCGCGCTTGAAGAACTGCACGGCGCGCTCGTGCTTCTCGGCCGCGGCGCGCGTCTTGAAGGTGCCGAGGTTTTTCCGCTTGCCGGTCTTCGCGTCTTTCTTGCGCGAGTACAGGCGGTACTGCCCCGATGGAAGCTTTCGAATCATGCGGCCGCCCGGAGGCTCGCCCGCGCGCGCGATTCCATCCAGAGCCGGATCCGCTGTGCATCCGCCGTGCGCGTGTATTTGCCGGTGGAATCGAGCAGCACCATGACGACGGTACGGCCATCGATGACGGCCTGCATCACGAGGCACCGGCCGGCCTCGTTGATGAAGCCGGTCTTCTGCAGATGGATGGTCCAGTGCGGATTCGACACCAGCGAATTGGTGTTGCGGTACTCCATCATCCGGCGGCCAACCTTCACGGCGTGCCGGCGATCCGTGGAGAACTCACGGATGGTGGCGCGCTGCGAGGCGGCGTTGACGAGCCTCACGAGATCTTCGGGGCTCGCGACGTTCTCTTCGGAGAGACCCGAAGGATCGACGAAATGCGCGTGGGTCATGCCGAGCGCGCGCGCCTTGAGGTTCATCGCCGCGACGAATGCGACGGTGCCGCCGGGATAGTTTCGGCCTAAAGCATGCGCTGCCCGGTTCTCGGAAGACATGAGCGCAAGGTGAAGGAGATCGCGGCGGCTGAGCTCGGCCCCGACGATGAGGCGCGAGGCCGCGCCCTTATGCAGGCTGCAGTCCTCGCGCGAGATGGTCAGCATCTGGTCCATGGGCTGCTTGCCGTCGAGCACGACGAGCGCCGTCATGAGCTTGGTGATCGATGCAATAGGGGCCGCGATGTTGGCCCGCTTGGAATAAACGACGGTGGCGTCGGACTTGTCGACAACGAGGACCTGCGAGGAGCGGAGCTGCGGCTCGTTGAAGGTCCGCGATCCCGTGGAGTGATGCCTTGCCCGTGCGTGACTCAATGGCGCGGCGGCGACGAAAGACAAGGCGAAGGCAGCAAGGGCCACGGCTTTAAGCCCCAGCATCCATGTCGTCGAGCGCATCGGTACCCCGAGAGTTGAGACCCCGCAGCAGTGTAGCAAAGCATGGCGATGCGTCCAGATTCTGTGAACTGCATGCGGCTTTGAGCTCCGGCTTTCATGCGGCCGCCGGAAAAATCACGGTGAACACGGCACCGCGCTCGCCGCGCCCGGCGGCGAGTGCAACCTCGGCGCCGTGGAGCCTTGCAATCTCGCTCACGATCGCAAGGCCCAGACCACAGCCTTCGCTCTGCACGTCGGGCGCGCGATAGAAGCGCTCGAACACGCGCGTGCGCTGATCCGCCGCGATTCCCGGCCCTTCATCGGCAACGGCGAGCTGCGGCCGCGCGCCGGGCTCGACGCTCACGGTCACCCGTCCGTGCCGCCCGCCGTAACGCAGCGCGTTGTCGATGAGGTTTCCGAGGAGCGCGCCGAGGAGATGCGGATCGCCCTGGATCGGCACGGGAACCTTTGGAACGGCGAGACCGAAGTCCACCTCGAATTGCATGGCGCGGGGTGCCCATTCTTCGCCGACTTCCCGTGCGAGCGCCGCGAGGTTGAGCGGCTCGAGCCGTGCGGTCGGCCCGTGGACGGCGGGCTCGGCGCGCGCCAGCGTCAGGAGCTGGCGGCTCAGGTGCGCCGCGCGCTCGACGGACGTGCGCAGATCCTCGATGGCCTCGGCGCTGCGCTCGCGGTCGGGCGCGCGTTGAATGCGCTCGATCTGCAGCAGGAGTGAGGCGAGCGGCGTGCGCAGCTGATGCGCGGCGTCCGCGACGAAACGGCGCTGCGCGCCGATCACGGCGGCGATCCGATCGAGCAGCTCATTGATCCGCGCGACGAGAATGCGCGCCTCGCGCGGCAGGCCGGACTCCAGGATCGGGGTGAGGTTGTCCTGACCCCGCCGCTCGATCTGGCGAGAGAGATCGGTGAGTGGCTTCAGGCCGCGCGAGACGCCGAGCCACACAAACATGCCGGCGATCGCAAGCAGCGCGATCTGCGGAGCCACCATGCCGAGGAGGATCTCGCGTGCGAGATGCTCGCGCTTGCGCAAGGTCTCCGCGACGACGATATCCACGGTCTCGCCGTCGGGCAGCCGCACGCGGCTCGCCGCCGCCCGCAGCTGCACGTCGTTGAAGCGGATGTCTCCAACATGAGATGAGCCGGCGGGCGCCGCGCCGAAGCTCGGAAGTGCGCGGTCGCCGGCAATGAAGCCGCGGCTCGCCGAGGTGACGCGAAAATAGGTCTTGTCGATCTCGTCGAACTGAAACACCTGCAGCGCGGTGTTTGAAAGGTCGAGACGCGTCTGGCCATGCTCCGCGGAGATGGCCTGACTCAGCGAGCGTACCGAGTCGATCAACCAGCGGTCGTACACCACGTTCGCGAAGTGAACGGCGGTCAGATAACAGGTTGCGGCATCCAGCACGAGCAGAACGGTCAGCAATGCGCCCAGCCGCCGGAGCAGGGCAAGCCGCAGACTACTTCGTTCGGTCATCGTCCACTTCCAGGAGGTAGCCGAATCCGCGCAAGGTGCGCACGTGCAATCCGTGCGAGCCGAGCCGGCGGCGCAGGCGGTGAATCCCGATCTCGATCGCAGTGTCGCTCGGCGCGTCATCGCCGCGTGCGAGGGCATCGGCGATGCGCTCCTTGCTGATGACTTTGCCCGGGCGCGCGGCGAGCACCTCGAGCAGCGCGAACTCGCTGGCCGGCAGCTCCACCTCGACCCCGCTCAATCGCACGCGCGGATCTCCGGCCGTAATCTCCAGGCTCCCGATGATCTGCAATTCCTCCGCGCCGGTCTTGCCGCGGCGCAGAAGCGCGCGGACGCGTGCTTCGAGCTCGAGCATCTCGAATGGCTTGACGAGATAGTCGTCGCCGCCGGCATTGAGTCCCAGCACCCGATCATCGAGCGCATCGCGCGCCGTGACGATGAGAATCGGGAGAGAGCGCCGGGCGCGCCGCAGATCGCGGATGAGACTGATGCCATCCATGCCGGGCAGCCCCAGATCGACGATGGCGAGCCCGTACTCGTGATGAAGCAGAGCCTGGAAGGCCTGGCGGCCATCTGCGAAGGCATGGACCTCGTAGCCGGACCCGCCCAGGAGCTCGGTGAGCGCCTTGCGCAGATGTCGATCGTCCTCAACCACCAGGAGCCGCATGCGCGAAGGTTACTGAAACTCTTGTGCGGGAGACGAGTCTGCACCACAGTGGGTCATCCAACTTCGGGAGCTGGAAGGCGATGGAATCTGGCAGGCTTGAGCTCGAACGGGTCAATGGTGTGATTCTGAGCCGGCGGGACGTGCTCCGCGGGTTCACGTTCCTGTCGCTGGGCGCCGCCGCGGCGATGGTTCTGCCGCGCTCGGTGATCGCCGCGACCAACGCCCTCAGTGCAACGGCAGGCGCTGCGGCCACGGCGGGAGCCGCCGGGTCATCCGTACGGATCGAGAATTTTGCCCCCTCCGGGGCGAGCCTCGGCGTCGCGACGGTTCCCAAGGTCGTGAAGACGGAAGCCCAATGGCGCGCTCAGCTGACGCCGATCTCCTTCGAGATCACCCGGCATGCCGGTACCGAGCGCCCGGATCTGGAGGATCACTCGCACCCGGATGGCCTCTACCGCTGCATCTGCTGCGACACGGCGCTCTATGACTCGCGCACCAAGTTCGAGTCCGGCACGGGCTGGCCGAGCTTCTATCAGCCGATCTCGAAACTGAATGTGGTCGAGAGCGCAGACCATAGTTTCGGCATGGAGCGGATCGCCGTCTCGTGCCGGCGATGCGATGCGCACCTCGGACATGTGTTTGACGACGGCCCCAGGCCGACCGGGCTGCGCTACTGCATGAACGGGGTGGCGATGCGGTTCGTCCCGCGCGCCGCCTGAGGGGCGTGCGTCCGCGGCGATCGTTCAGGCCTCGGGAATCGTGAAGTAAAAGGTGGCGCCGAAATCCACCTGCGATTCGGCACGGATCTGTCCCCCGTGCCGCCGCACGATCCGCTGCGCCGTGGCAAGTCCGATTCCCGTGCCGGGAAATTCCGCGCGGGTGTGCAGCCGCTCGAAGGGGCGGAACAGCTTCATGGCATAGCGGGGATCGAACCCGGAGCCATTGTCGCGGACGAAGAATTCCAGCTCCCCGTCTTCGCCGGGATGTGAGCCGACCTCGATACGGGCCGCACTCCGGCGCGAGGTGAACTTGTAAGCATTACCCAGAAGATTCTGCAGAAGGATCCGGATCAATCCCGGATCGCCATTGGCCTGCAGATCGTCGGCAATGACGAACTCAACGTCGCGCGCCGGAACGCCCGGCCGGAAATCCTGAGTGACTTCCCGCGCGATGCGGCTGATGTCGATCGGCCGCCGCTGTAGCGGCGCGCGCACGATCTTCGCAAGTCCCAGGAGATCGTTGATCAGCCCGTGCATGCGCTGCGCGGCATTCGAGATGCGCTCCAGTTGCTCGCGTGCGGGCGGATCCAGCCGATTGGCCGTGCTCTCGAGAAGGTCCTCGCTGAAGCCGCCGATGGCGATCAGCGGTGAGCGCAGGTCGTGTGCCACGGAGTATGAAAACGTCTCGAGCTCGCGGTTCAGAATCTCGAGCTCCGTCGAGCGCTGACGCACTTCTTCAGTTCGTTCGGCCACCCGCTGCTCGAGCGTCTCGATCAGGTTCGCATGCTCGATCGCGACGCACGTGCTGTCCGCGAGCGCCTGCAGCAGCCGCATCTCCCATCCCGCCGCATGATGCTCGCTGGCCCAGTAGGCGCCGATCGCCCCCAGCGGATCCTGCGTGCGAATGGGCGTCATGACCAGGCTTTGCACAAACGTACGCCGGTAAGCGTCGTGCGGGATTCGCGGATCCTCGAGAACCCGCGGGATCGCCACCGCGCTGCGGTGAATCATCGCCCACCCGCTGATGCAGCTTTCCATCGGGAAGCGCTGCCCTTTCCAGAGTGTGGAGATCGCATCCTCGTCAACATAATGGCACTGGTCGCCATCGCGCAGCACGAAAGTCGCGCCATCCGCGGCGACCAGCTCGCGTGCCGCGCGGCGCACGATCGCCATGATCGCGGGCAGGTCGCGTGCCAGGGAAAGCTTTTGTACGACCTTGACGAGGTGCTCCATGCCGCGCACGTAGGGATCGTCAGGGCTCGAAGCGGGCGCAGGAGGATCGCTGTGGTGAACCGCGCGGCGGATCGCATCCGGCAGCTGCGAAAGCTCGGATTTCGAGACGCGCGCGGCGACATCCAGCTCGAGCGGATTGATTTCCTCAGGCTGCGGCAGATGAGCGGACACGATGATGAATGGAACATCCGGACGATGGGCACGCGCGGCCGCGAGCGCATCCGCGCCGGCGTACCCCGGTAATCCGGAATCGGACAAAATCACGTCGACTTCAGCCTCATCGAGCGCCGTGAGGTATTCGTCACGCGAGGAGACGGGCCGGATGCGGCACTCGAGCCCGCGCCGCTGCAAAGTGCGGCGAACGAGCTCGACGTCGTCCGGATTGTCTTCCAGGTGAAGAATGTGAAGCGTCATCAGGGGTCCGTCCTCAGATGTTCCCGGCAGTCAGACCTGCCGAGATACGGCCTCCGGCCGGCATGCGTCAAACGCCGCGTTTATGTTCGTGAAGCGGCTCACATGCACGATGGGTATATCGATTGCTATGAGACGTGCGTCAAAGTCAGCGGAGCACGACGATGAGCGAACAGGATGAGCGGCGGGAGCGCGGCTATCCGCCGCAGAACGGACCGGGCCGGGGCTACGTGCGCACCGAGCATTCGCGGCACGGCGAGTACGGTCGAACCATGCAGTACGGTCAAGGCTCCCCCTATGGACAGGGCGGCGGCTATGGGCAGGGCTCCGGGTACTCCGGCTACGGACAAGGCGGCTATCAAAGCGGGAGCTACGGCCAGAGCGACTTCCGGGGCGGACGCGGCGGCTATGGCAACTACGGGCCGCAAGGCTACGCGGGCGGCCCAGGCTCTGGGCAGGCGCAGCAGGATCAGCGGTACGAAGCTGGCGAGAGCTTCGGCCCGCGGCGAGGACCGCTCGCTGACCCGCGCGACTATCGTGGGCAGGCTCAGTTCCGCTCGGATTACGGCATGGGCCGGGAGCCGTGGCGCGAAGGTCAGGCGCGCTGGGATACGGAGCGCAACTCAGGAAGAGGCTGGGGCTGGGATCAGCCGCGGCGGGGCGATCAGCGCGGCCAGTATGGGCGCGGTCCGAAGGGGTACAAGCGCTCCGACGACCGGATCAGCGAGGATATCCACGATCGTCTGCATAACGACGGCTACATCGACTCACGCGAGGTCACCATCTCGGTGCAGGACGGACGTGTGACGCTCTCGGGCGTGGTCAGCGACCGGCAAACGAAGCACGCGATCGAGAACCTCGTGGACAGCGTCCACGGTGTGAGGGATATCGACAACGAGATCCGTGTCGAGCGAAACGGGACGCGACCCGAGTCTCTCTGAGGAACGATCGGGTTGCTGAGGAACGGCCGGCGGCGATGCGGGCGCCGCCGGCCGGTGGGCGGTCGGCGGGCCCGGCAATTGAGAAGCGCAGCCGCAGGCTTCATCATCGCGGTATGAAGCCGCTCCGGGTTCTGGTAGTCGATGACGACCGCGATACCGCGGAGATGCTGGCGGTGGCGCTACAGTCCTGGGGACACATCCCGCAGGTGGCCTACGATGGCGCCGAAGCCCTGATGATGGCGCCGAAGCTCCTTCCCCACGTCGTGCTTCTGGATCTGGCGATGCCGGGTCTCGATGGGATGGACGTCGCGACCCGCTTCCGGGCGCAGGAGTGGGGCGTCGATACGAAGATCATCGCCGTGACGGGCCTGCGCCGCGCGGAGGATCTCAAGCTCGCGGAGAGCGCCGGCATCGACTTTTATCTTCTGAAGCCCGCCGATCTCAAGGAGCTGCAGACCCTGCTGACAAAGCTTCAGGGCTCGATCGGTCAGGGCCTCGAGCAGACCTGAGCTCAGATCTCCACCTGCCCGCCCACTTCCATGATGCGTGCGCGCGGAATTCCAAAGCTAGCTGCCGCGTACTGGGCGTTGCGCGCCAGGAAGAGGAAGAGACGCTTGCGCCAGCGCACCATGCCCCGGGGGCTGCCGAGCACGAGGTCGTCTCGGCCCAGGATGTAGATTGCATCGTCGGTGCGGAAGTCGAGGCCATGCCGCTCCGCATCGCGCAGCGCCCTCGGAACGTTCACGTGCTCCATGAACCCCGTGTGGATGTTGACGCGATAGAGACCCGGCGCGAGCGTCTCCACGTCGATGCGCTTGCTCCCGGCGACGTGCGGCACGCGCTCGATCTGCACGCTGCAGATGATGGTCTTCTCATGCATCACGCCGTTGATCTTGAGATTGCGCACGAGCGTGCGCGGAATCGCGTTGGTGTTCGCAGTGGGGAACACCGCCACCCCCGGCGCGCGAAGCGGCGGCTCGCGCTCGAGCCGCTCCAGAAATTTGTCGACGGAGCGCTCTTCGCGGCGCGTTTTCTCATTCACGGCATCGCGCCCGCGCTGCCACGTGCGCATCGTGCCGAACACCACTAGACCGAACAGAATCGGAAACCAGCCGCCCTCGGGCACCTTGCCAAGATTCGAGATCACGAAAGCAACGTCGACGACGACGAGCCCGCACAGCACGGCGAACAAAGTTTGCGACACGCGGTTACGGCGCGCGCTCAGGAGCAGCATCATCAGCACTGTGTCGATGAGCATGGTGCTCGCAACACCGACGCCGTAGGCGTTCGCCAATCGGTCCGAAGAGCCAAAGCCCAGCGCGAGCCCGATGGTGGCGATACAGACCAGCCAGTTGATGGCGGGCACGTAGACCTGCCCGATCGATTCTTCCGAAGAGTAGAAGATCTTGAGTCGCGGCAGATACCCGAGTTGCTGGCATTGCTGCGTGATCGCGAAGACGCCCGAGATCACCGCCTGCGAAGCGATGACGCTGGCCGCGGTCGCGAGCAGCACCAGCGGCATGATCAGCCAGTCGGGAGCGAGGTGATAGAAAGGGTTTGAGATGGCGGACGGGTCGGCGATCAGAAGCGCCGCCTGGCCGAAGTAGTTGAGGAGCAGGCAGGGCCAGACCAGCATGAACCATCCGCGGGCGATCGGCTCCCGGCCGAAATGGCCCAGGTCCGCATAGAGCGCCTCGCCGCCGGTGACGGCGAGGAATACCGCGCCAAATACCGCAAACGCGACCCCCGCATGCTCGCCGAAGAAGTCGAGCGCGTGCAGGGGATTGGCGGCGCGCAACACGACCGGGTGCGTCACGATCATCTGCAGTCCCAGAAGCGCGATGGTGATGAACCACACGATCATCACCGGGCCGAAGAGGGCACCGATGGCCCCGGTCCCGCGCCTTTGAAGCTTGAAGAGCGCAAACAGGGTGGCGACCGCGAAGGGCAGCACCCAGGGCTCGAATGCGGGGGTCATGACGCGCAGACCTTCGATCGCGCCGAGCACCGTGACGGCGGGCGTGATCACACCATCGCCGTAGAAGAACGAGCATCCGATGAGCCCCAGGATCGCGATCGCCCCCGCGGCGGAGCGTGAATGCTCGGTCAGGACAAGGGTCGTGAGGGCGAGCACGCCGCCCTCACCGCGGTTGTCCGCCCGCAGGATGATGCCGACGTACTTGACGGAGATCACCAGCGCCAGCGACCAGAAGATCAGCGACAGAACGCCGAGAATCTCGTGGGGCGTCAGACTGACCCCGGAGACGGTCGAGAAGCAGGCCCGCAGGGCGTACAGGGGGCTGGTCCCGATATCCCCGTATACGACGCCGAGCGCGGCTATCGTCAGCGAAAGGGAAGAAGTATCGCGATCGTCGAGCTCCTCGCGCCTGCCCCAGGGCCTGATGGTCATGTCGTTGTTCTGTTCACGCTGGCGCTCGGAAGATCAAAGTGTCTCACGAGCAGCCCCGCGGGAGCTATGCGGCACGGTAATTGCGTAGCTGCCGCTGATCGCCAATCGCGTATTGGCCCCACCAGGGATAACACCATGCAATCGATCGCCGAAAAGAAAGGGTTTCTTCTTGTTGCAGTCTTCGCTGCCACCATGGGCCTCGCCGCGTGCAACAAGGCCGAGTCGCCCGGCAAGACGGCGCAGGATGTCAATCAGGCCGAACGGGCCGCCGCGGAGGACAACGCCGAGGTGCGAAAGGACGAGTCCCACGAAGTGGCGGAAGCTCAGCAGGATGTCGCGAAGGCTGAAGAGAAGGCCGAGAGACAGGATGCCGACAGCGCGTACAACGTCGCCGTGACCAGGGCGGAGGGCGACCATAAGGTTGCGACGGAGAAGTGCGAGGCTTTGAGCGGCAAGCAGCAGAAGGCCTGCAAGGACGAAGCGGACGCCGCGCTGAAGATGGCCAAAGCGGAGGCGGAAGCGCACAAGGCGGCGGCGCCCTGAGCTGAACGCTGTCGCGAGGCCCGGGAGCCCAACGAAGGGCAAGCCACAAAGAAAGGGCCGCAACGTGCGGCCCTTTCCGTCGTGATCAGCGACCGGCGTTACCGCTGGTTGCCGCCCTGACCGCTCGAGCTGCCGCTCTGGGAGCCTTTGTTCGACTGGCCGCCCATGGAGCCGCTGCCGCCGCCCACTGAGCCGCCGGTACTGCCCTGCTGGCTCCCCTGCTGGTTCGGCCGGTTCTGATTCGCGCTCTGCTGACCGGAGCGGTTGTCCTGAGATCCGGGCTGCCGGCTCTGGCCGCCCGATTGGTTCTGGCCGCCCGATTGATTCCCCTGATTCGCCTGAGAAGTACGATTCTGGTCCTGACCCATTTGACTCTCCATTAGTCAGCGGACGTTTGTCCGACGGGCGATCAATGCCCCGGCGGCAGAGAGGTTCCGTCCAGCATTGCCTCCTAAGTGTGCAATCCGGCGCGGGACAGCCGGATCCTTGCCTTGCCTCAGGCGTTGACCTGCGCAAGGGGACTTCATGGACAGCGACAGGCGCAGACAGCTTCTTCGACGCACCGCCTGGGTCGTCGGCACGATCGTCGTGGCGGCCGTTCTGCTCGCCGCGGTCATCCAATCATTGGATCTACGGAAGCCCGTTGCGCACTTTGCCTCAAAGCAGATGGGCCGCTACGTCGAGATCGCAGGGCCCCTGCACCTGCATCTTCTCAGCTGGAATCCGTCCGCCTCGATCGCCGGTTTGCGCATCGCCAACGGCCCGGCGCCGGACTCGGGCGATCTCTTCACCGCTCGCCGCATCGACGTGCAGCTTCAACTGCTCTCCGTGTTCCGGCGCAACTTTGTGCTGCCGCGCCTGAACCTCGATACTCCGGCCGTCCGGCTCGACATCGACGAGGAAGGGCACGGAAGCTGGGAGACGCAGCCGCCACAGCCGGAGCCGAAGAAAGGAACGCCGCCCAAAATTCCGACCGTGCGCGAATTCCTGCTGTCGAACGGAAGCTTTCATTTCGCCGACGCGCAGCACAAGATCAGCCTGGATGCGACCGTGTCGGCGGACGAAGGCCGCGGCTCGGATTCGAGACACGCATTCCGGTTCGAAGGTCACGGGCAGATGAATGGCGGGCCGCTCACCGTCAACGCGACCGGCGGTCCCCTTCTCAATCTGGACCCCGGCCAGCCCTATGATTTCGAGGCGCATGCGCGCGCAACGGGCACGGCAATCGACATCCAGGGCAGGGTCGATCATCCCTTCGATCTCACTCAGTACCACGCCACCGCGCGAATGGAAGGGACCGACGTTGCGGATCTCTATTACCTGAGCGGCCTTACCCTTCCTAACACTCCACCGTACAAGTTGAGCGCCACGGTGTGGCGCAACGGCACCGACTGGCACATGGAGCAGCTCGCCGGGTCGCTGGGTAAGAGCGATGTGGCGGGCTCCATCGCCGTCGATACTTCCGGTAAGACCCCGATGCTCACTGCCAATCTGCGATCCCGCCGGCTGAACATCGCGGACCTGGCGCCGTCCCTGGGCGCGCCGCCATCGAAGACCGAAGCCGCGGATGCGTCTCCGCAGCAGCGCGCCGAAGCGCAGCGCATGGCGGCTCAGAAGCTTCTGCTGCCGGACGCGAAGCTCGATGTGTCACGGGTGCGCGCGATGAACGGCACGCTGAAATATCGGGCAGACTCGATCGACATTCAGAAGATGCCGATGAAGGCGGTCGCTCTGGATGTGAGGCTGGAGAACGGGGTGATTCACATCGACCCGGTATCGTTCGAATTTCCCCAGGGCCGGATCTTCGCCACCGCCAGCATCGATGCGCGCTCCGACGTACCGAAAACGGACCTCGATCTGCGGCTGACAAACTTGAAGCTGGATCAGCTGGTGCCGCACAAGACAGGTGCCGCCCCCTTCGACGGCACGCTTCAGGGACGGGTGCGCCTGAGCGGGAAGGGCAGGTCCGTGCATGACTTCGCCTCCGACGCGGACGGTGATGTCACGGTGGTCGTGCCGCACGGCGATGTCAGATCGGCCTTCGCCGAGCTCACGGGCATCAACGTGGCGCGCGGTATCGGGCTCCTGCTCGCCAAGGGGGATGATGCAACGCCACTGCGCTGCGGTGTCGCGTCGTTCAAGGCCGATAATGGGACACTCAAGGCGCAGAGCCTGGTGTTTGATACGGAGAACGTGCTGATCACGGGCGGCGGCTCCATCAACCTCGACGACGAGACGCTGCACCTCAATATCGCAGGGCATCCGAAGAAGCCGCGGTTCACGAGGCTCCGGGCGCCGATCCTCATCAATGGAAAGCTGCGAAGCCCGGGCTTTTCGCTGCGTGGCGAGCAGCTCGCGGCTCAGGCAGGTGTCGCGACGGCGCTCGGCGTGCTGCTGACACCCGTGGCGGCGCTCCTCGCCTTCGTCGATCCCGGTCTTGCGAAGGATGCGAACTGCAGCGCCCTCCTGAGTGAGGCCGGTGCCAGGACGGCGTCCTCGGGCGGCGCTGCGGCGAAGCCCGCAAAGCCCTGAAGGACGGCCAAGGCTGGCTGGTCAAACGGCGCCCCTATCGCGCCGAAGCCTGCGCGCGCTGCGTCTCCAGGGATTCCCAGCGCTCGAACTTCGCAGCCAGGAGCGAATCGATCTGTGCGGTGCGCGCGACGTCGGCCCGCATCGCATCGGCGCCGGCACGATGGTAATCGGCGCTGCTCATCCGGTCGTGAAGCGCGCGCTGCTCGGCTTCGAGCGCTTCGATCTCGCGCGGGAGCGACTCAAGCTCGCGCTGCTCGTTGAAGGACAGGCGCTTCGCCGCTCGCGGGGCAGAGGGCGAGACCGCATTCGCGGTTCTGGAGGGCAACGAGGATTGCGGCGAGGGCGGGCTCGCGGTTTCCCGCGGCACCGGGCGCTGGCGCAGCCAGTCCGTGTATCCGCCGACATACTCGCGCCAGAGGCCATCGCCTTCGGCCACGATGCTCTGGGTGACGATGTTGTCGAGGAAGCGCCGGTCGTGACTCACGAGAAGAAGCGTGCCCTCGTAGTCCTGCAGCAGCGCTTCCAGGAGGTCGAGCGTCTCGATGTCGAGGTCGTTGGTCGGCTCGTCGAGGACGAGAAGATTCGCCGGACGGGCAAAGAGCCGCGCCAGCAACAAACGATTGCGCTCGCCGCCCGATAGCATGCGCACGGGCGAGCGCGAGCGCGCCGGCTCGAAGAGAAATGATTCGAGATAGCTCATGACGTGCTGGCGCTGGCCTGCGATCTCGATCCAGTCGGACCCGGGGCTGATGGTCTCGGCGACGGTGCGCTCGGGGTCGAGCTGAGCGCGTAGCTGATCGAAATAGGCCACCTTCACGTTGCTCGCGAGCTGGATCCGCCCGGAATCCGGGCGCTGCTCGCCCAGGATGAGCCGGATGAGCGTCGACTTTCCCGCGCCGTTGGGACCCATCACGGCGAGCCGGTCGCGGCGCTGTATGCGAAGACTCAAGTCGCGCACGATCGGCCGGGGCCCGAAGGCGAGCGAGACATGCTCCAGCTCGGCCACCCGCTTGCTCGAGCGCTCGCTGTCATCGATTGCAAAGCGGACGGCGCCGATGCGCTCGCGGCGTGCCGCGCGCTCGCGCCGCAGCCGCTCGAGCCTGCGGACTCTGCCTTCGTTGCGGGTGCGGCGGGCCTCGATGCCCTGCCGGATCCAGGCTTCCTCCTGCGCATGCAGCGCATCGAATCGGCGCTGCGCCACGGCCTCGGCAGCGAGCTCCTCGTCCTTGCGCGCCTCGTACGCCGAGAAGGGCGCGGGATAGGAGCGCAGCGCACCACGGTCGAGCTCGATGATGCGGGTGGCGATGCGGTCGAGGAACGCACGGTCGTGCGTGATCACGAGGAGGGCCGGAGCCGCGGCGGCGAGGCGCTCGAGCTGCTCGATGCCTTCGATGTCCAGATGATTGGTCGGCTCGTCGAGGAGGAGGAGCTCCGGCTCGAGGGCGAAGGCCGCCGCGAGGGCAGCGCGCTTGCGCTCTCCGCCTGAGAGGCCGGAGGAGGGGCGGCTCCCATCCAGCCCAAATCGCGTCAGGAATTCGGCGAGGCGCGCCTCACGGCGCCAGTACTCCCGCTCATCGGCGGCGCCGCCGAGCGCCGCGCCGCTGCCCGCTGGGGCCCCGCCCGCCGCGCCGCCGAGCGCTGTGGGCCCCGCGGACGTGCCACCGGACAGCCGGCCGCCAGGCACCCCGCCGGCCGACAGGATCGCCTGCAGGGACTCGGTGAGCGTTGCACGCGCGGGGAGCTCCGGCTCCTGGCTGACGTGGACGAGTTTCAACTGCGCCTTCTGCTGGCGGCGCCCATCATCGAGCGCCGCGGCGCCTGCCAGCACCCGCAGCAGGGTCGACTTGCCCGTTCCGTTGCGGCCGATGAGGCCGATCCGCTCGCCGGAATCGATCCGCAGCTCGATGCGATCGAGAAGCGGGCGGTCTCCGAAGGCGAGCGAGGCGTCAGTCAGGGCGATCAGAGGCATCCGGAAAGCTTAACGCGCCGTGGCGAGCCGCAGTCAGGACCTGAGGCGGACCCGCATCGGAGGGGGGCTCGGGATGCCTGAAAGCTGCGAAAGGTTTGAGATTTGGCGCTGTTTTACCTAGAATCCGCGCCCCAAATGTGCCCCTGGCCGGGGCCGGCAAGCCTTGGGGCTGCCGAGAAGATTTTTGAGTGCGGGCCTTACGGCCCTTTTTTATTTTCGCGCCTTTCACAGGGGACTGAAGATGACCACGAACTTGCGGGAGAGGCTCGTCGCCCTCATAGAACCGCTCGTGGCGCGTCTCGGGTATGAGCTCGTCGACCTGGAGTACGTGGCGGGCCGGGCGCGTGCGACGGTGCGTATCTTCATCGATCGGCCGGAAGGCGTGGGGCTCGATGACTGCGAGCGGGTCAGCCGGGAGGCCTCGGCGCTTCTCGACGTCGAGGATCCCATTCCCGTGGGGTTCACGCTGGAGGTGTCCTCGCCCGGCTTCGATCGGGTGTTGAGAACGCCGGAGCATTTTTCCCGTTTCCGGGGCTCGCGGGTGGCCGTCGAGCTGAAGCTTCCTCGGGATGGCCGGCGGCGGTATACCGGGACGCTCAAGGATATTTCAGGGCAGGGCATCTCGCTCGAAGTGGATCGCGAGCCCATCGAGATCAGCTTCGCAGAGATCGGCAGGGCACGGCTGCAGCCAGAGCCGGGTGTTGGAGGTGGAGTCAGGTGAACAAGGAAATCTTGATGGTGGTCGATGCCGTCTCTAACGAGAAGGGCGTCGATAAAGAGGTCATCTTCGAGGCGCTCGAAGCTGCTCTCGCCGCCGCCACTCGCAAGAAGCACGGCGAGGAGTGGGACGTGCGCGTCGCGATCGACCGCAAGAGCGGCGACTACGAAACGTTCCGCCGCTGGAAAGTCTTTGCCGACGACTCCAGCGAGCTCACCGTTCCCGAGCGCGAGCTGCGCCTCGAAGATGCGCGAGAGCTCAAGGCCGATGCGCAGCCCGGCGACTTCGTCGAACAGCCGATGGAATCGGTCGCGTTCGGGCGCATTGCCGCGCAGCAGGCCAAACAGGTCATCGTGCAGAAGGTGCGCGAAGCCGAGCGCGCCCAGGTCGTCGCCGCGTACAAGGATCGCGTCGGACAGCTCGTGAGCGGCGTCGTCAAGCGCATCGACCGCAACGGCATCTACGTGGATCTGGGCAGCAATGCCGAAGGATTCGTGCCGCGCTCGGACATGATTCCGCGCGAGCAGGCGAAGCCGCAGGATCGCATCAAGGCATTTCTGAAAGAGGTCAAGGCGGATCAGGCACGTGGCCCGCAGCTGTGGCTTACGCGGACGGCGCCGGAATTCCTGATCGAGCTTTTCAAGCTCGAGGTGCCGGAAGTCGGACAGGGGCTGATTCAGATTCTGGGCGCGGCCCGGGATCCCGGCATGCGCGCGAAGATCGCGGTGCGCAGCAATGAGCCACGCATCGATCCGGTCGGCGCCTGCGTCGGCATGCGCGGCTCGCGCGTGCAGGCGGTCTCCAATGAGATCGCCGGAGAGCGGGTGGACATCATTCCGTACGATTCCAACCAGGCGCAGTTCGTCATCAACGCCATGTCGCCGGCGGAAGTGCTGTCGATCGTCGTCGATGAAGAGTCGCACAGCATGGACATCGCGGTTGCCGAGGACAAGCTGTCGCAGGCCATCGGCCGCGGCGGCCAGAACATCCGGCTCGCAAGCCAGCTCACGGGCTGGGATCTCAACGTGATGACCGAGTCCGATGCCGAAGCGAAGAGCGAGAGTGAGTCCCGCGATCTCGTGCAGCTCTTCATGAAGCAGCTCGATGTCGACGAGGATGTCGCGACGATCCTTGCGCAGGAAGGCTTCTCGACCATCGAGGAGGTCGCCTACGTGCCGCAGGCAGAGCTTACGGCGATCGAGGAATTCGATGAGGACATCGTCAAGGAGCTGCGCAATCGTGCGCGCGATGTCCTCCTGACGCAGGCGATCGCGAGCGAGGAGAGCCTGGATCAGTCGATGCCTTCCGACGATCTTCTCACGCTCGAGGGCATGAGCCCGGATCTCGCGCTCGCGCTCGCCCGCCGCGGGGTGCGCACGCGCGAGGACCTCGCCGAGCAGGCGGTGGACGATCTTGCGGATATCGATGGGCTGCCGGTCGAAGAGGCCGGCAAGCTGATCATGAAGGCGCGGGAGCACTGGTTCCAGGCGGGACAGTAAGGACCAGCTGATCGCGCTGAGGATGGAAGACAAATGCCCGATGTAACAATCACACAATTCGCGGACGTCCTGAAGGTCCCGGTCGACCGGCTGCTCGCGCAGCTCGATCAGGCCGGCATCAAGGTCAACGGTCCGGACGATCACATCAGCGACGAGGCCAAACTCGAGCTGCTCACGCACCTGCGCCGCAGTCACGGCAGCGAGGAGGAAGGCAGCGCGCCCCGAAAGATCACGCTCAAGCGCAAGTCGCAGAGCGAGCTGAAGCTTGCGAGCACCCAGGGCCGCGCCCGCACGGTCAATGTCGAGGTGCGGCGCAAGCGCACCTACATCAAGCGCGACGTGCTCGAGGAGCAGGCGCGCCAGCAGCAGGATGATCTCGACAGCAAGCGCCGCGAGTCCGAAGAGGCGATTCGCATCGAGAACGAGCGCATGGAGGCCGAGCGCCGCGATCGCGAGCGCATCGAGGCCGAGAATCGCCGCCGCATCGAGGAAGAAGCGGCGCGCAAGAAACAGCAGGAAGAGGCGCGCCGCGCCGCGGAGCAGCAGGCTCTGGAGCAGGCAGGCCGGGAGCAGGCCGCGCGCGAGCATGCCGCCCGCCGCCCCGCGGAAGCGCCAGTGCGCGATCGGGTGCGCGAGGCGCCGCCCGCGCCGCCCGAGGCCGAAGACAAGTCAGCGACCCGCTATGGCCGTCAGGAGCTGCACGTCGCGGGCGACGTGAGCTCCCGCTACAAGAAGAAGAAGCGCCTGAAATCCCGCCCGGTGAGCACGGGCGGAGCCGACGTCAAGCATGGCTTCGAGATGCCGACCGCGCCGGTGAAGCGCGAGGTCTCGATCGGCGAGACGATCACCGTCGCAGAGCTCGCGCAGAAGATGGCGATCAAGGCGACCGAGGTGATCAAGGTGCTCATGAACATGGGCGTCATGGCCACGATGAATCAGGTCATCGATCGCGACACCGCGATGCTCGTCGTCGAGGAGCTCGGGCACACGGCGGTTGCATCGAAAAATACCGAGATCGAGACGGACCTTCAGGGTGCGGGCGCCGATATCGCGGCCGAGCCCCGCGCGCCGGTCGTGACGGTGATGGGACATGTCGATCACGGCAAGACGTCCCTCCTCGATTACATCCGGCGAACAAAAGTGGCGGCGGGCGAGGCGGGCGGCATCACGCAGCACATCGGCGCCTATCACGTCGACACCGACAAAGGCGCGATCACGTTCCTCGACACGCCGGGCCATGCGGCCTTCACGGCGATGCGCGCTCGCGGCGCGAAGGCGACGGACGTCGTCGTGCTGGTCGTCGCGGCGGACGACGGCGTCATGCCGCAGACGATCGAGGCGATTCAGCATGCGCGCGCGGCTAACGTGCCGATCGTCGTCGCCGTCAACAAGATCGACAAGAGCGATGCGGATCCGGATCGCGTGCGCACCGAGCTTTCGAAGCACGAGGTCATCGCGGAGGAGTGGGGCGGCCAGAATATTTTCGTCAACGTCTCCGCGCGGACCGGCCAGGGCATCGATCAGCTGCTGGAGGCGATCCTGCTGCAGTCGGAAGTGCTCGAGCTCTCTGCGCCGCGCAGCGGGCTTGCGACGGGATTCGTCATCGAGTCGAGCATCGAGAAGGGCCGCGGCGCTGTCGCGACCGTGCTGGTGAAGCGCGGCACGCTGAAGGCAGGCGATCCGATTCTCGCCGGCGCGGAGTATGGCCGGGTGCGTGCCATGTTTGATGAGGCGGGACGGCAGGTCACGGAGGCTCCGCCTTCGATGCCCGTCGTGGTGCTCGGCCTCTCGGGATCGCCGAACGCGGGCGATGAGCTGCTTGCCCTCGAGAGCGAGCGCAAGGCGCGCGAGGTGGCGCTGTATCGTCAGGGCAAGTTCCGCGATGTGAAGCTCGCGCGCGCGACACCGCGTCCGGAAGATGCGTTCTCTCAGATGGGAACCGAGAAGGCGGGCGTGATCGCGGTGCTGCTCAAGTCCGACGTGCAGGGAAGCGCCGAAGCGCTGCGCGATGCGCTGCTGAAGCTCTCGACCGACGAGGTGCAGATCAAGGTCATCGCAAGCGGAGTCGGCGGGATCACGATCTCCGACGTACAGCTCGCGGCGGCATCGAATGCGCGCATCATCGGCTTCAACGTCCGAGCCGATTCGGGCGCGCGGGAGGCGGTGAAGGAAACGAACGTCGAGGTCCGTTACTACAGCATCATCTACGAAGCCATCGATGACGTGAAGCAGATGATGAGCGGCATGCTGCAGCCGGAGATCAAGGAGACGATCGTCGGCGTGGCGCAGGTGCGCGAGGTCTTCCGCTCGAGCAAGTTCGGTGTGGTCGCGGGCTGCCTCGTCACCGAGGGCGCCGTGAAGCGCAACAATCCGATTCGCGTCCTGCGGGACAACGTCGTGATCTTCGAAGGGGCGCTGGAATCGCTGCGGCGCTTCAAGGACGACGTGGGCGAGGTACGTGCCGGCACCGAGTGCGGCATCGGCGTGAAGAACTATCAGGACGTTCGTGTCGGCGATCAGATCGAGTGCTACGCGCGCGTCGAGGTTGCCCGGACGATTCAATAGGGACGGCCCATGCCGAATTCCCAACGCACGCGCCGGATCGACCGCGAGCTCCAGCGCGTGCTCGCCGAGCTCATCGCGCGCGATGTGAAGGATCCGCGCGTGGGCAATGTCACGATCACCGCTGTGACGGTGGCCTCCGATATGGGCTCGGCGCGCGTGCACTTCGTGCCGTTCGCAGGCTCGCCGCATTCGGCGGATGAGGTGCGGGAAGGGCTTACGCGCGCGGGTGGATTTCTGCGTGGCGAAGCCGGACGGCGCCTGCATCTGCGCCACGCGCCGCGCCTCGAGTTCGTATTCGATCAGACGATCGAGCACGCCGACCGCCTCACGCGCCTGATCGACGATGCGGTCGCGCGCGACCGGGACCCGGAGCCGCCCTGAGCGCTTCAGCGCCTGCCGCGGCGTTCACGGGCAGTGGCATTCTCCTGCTCGACAAGCCTGCGGGCCTTTCCTCCAATCATGCGTTGCAGCGCGTGCGGCGCCTCCTCGGCGCGCGCAAGGCGGGGCACGTGGGGAGTCTTGATCCGCTCGCGACGGGCATGCTGCCGATCTGTCTCAACGAGGCCACCAAGCTCGCCGACGACATCCTCTCGGCGCGCAAATGCTATCGCTTCGAGATTGCGCTCGGCGCGCGGACCTCGACGGGCGACCGCGAAGGCTCCGTCATCGAGACGCAGCCCGTTCCTGTCCTGACGCGAGGTGCGGTCGAGGCGGTGCTCGAGGGATTCCTCGGCAAGAGCCAGCAGATCCCGCCGATGTACTCCGCGTTGAAGCGCGACGGGCAGCCGCTCTATCGTCTGGCGCGCTCGGGCATCGAGGTGGAGCGGGCGCCGCGTACGATCGAGCTTTTCAGTCTCGCGCTATGCGAGTGGCGCGATGCGGACATGCTGCTCCTGGAAACCGTCTGCTCCAAGGGAACCTATATCCGCGTGCTCGCCGAGGACATCGCCCGGCGGCTCGGGACATGCGGGCATGTCGCGATGCTGCGCCGCCTTTACGTGGAGCCCTTTACCCGTGCGCCCATGCAAACTCTGGAGGAGATCGAGTCCCGCTGCGCACAGGGAATTGCCCTTCAGCTGATCCCGGCCGATGAGGCGGTGAGTAATCTGCCCGCGCTTCGGCTCGATGCCACCGAAAGCACGCGCATCCGGCACGGCCAGCGGATCGCGGTCCCTGCACAGCTCGGCGCAAGCCGGGTGCGTCTCTACGATGCCGGCGGCGAGTTCTTTGGGATCGGAGTGTGCGACGGCATGCAGTCCCTCACGGCGCGGCGTTTGTTTGCCGGAGCTTCCGCATGAGCCGCACGCGTCAGGCCGCGACCGTCCTCATCGCCGGTTGGTCGGGCTTTTTCGTGATGGCCGTGGAGCTCCTCGGCTCGCGCGTGCTCGCCCCGCACTTCGGCAGCAGCATCTACGTCTGGGGCGCGCTCATCACCGTCTTCATGCTGGCGCTGTCGCTCGGCTATCTGCTCGGCGGGTATGCCTCCCTGCATTCGCCGACGCTGCGCAAGCTCGCGGTCATTCTGATCGCGGCCGCCGCGGCCCTGATTCCGACGCTCATCTGGAACCAGCCGCTCCTCGACTGGCTCTTCGAGCGGATCGAGGATCCCCGCTATGGATCGCTCATTGCCTCGCTTCTGTTGTTTCTGCTTCCGACGCTGATCTCCGGCATGGTCTCGCCGTATGCGGTGCGCCTCCTGGTGACGGAGTCGCGCTCGAGCGGCCGGTCCTCGGGCGTCCTGCTCTTCGTATCGACATTTGGCAGCGCGCTGGGCACCCTTGCGACATCGTTCTGGCTGGTGCTGTACTTCGATGTCGACCGGATTCTCCTTGCCATGAGCCTGGTCTCCTTCATCGTGGGCGCGATCGCGCTGCTTCTGCCGCGGACGCCGCAGCCGACGCAGACACCGCAGCCGCCTCAGGCGCGCTCCACGCTCGCGATCGCGGCCCTGGCGGTGGTCGGCGCGATCGGCGCGATGCTCTCGCCGCGGCCGGCGCAGGCAGAGACGCTGCTGCACACGGAGCGCTCCCTCTATCGCGATATCTTTGTGTACGACGACGGAGCCCTGCGGTGCCTCGCGTTCACGCATTTCAAATTCCATGGCGGACGGCAGAGCTGCGAGGAGCGACGGGCGCCGCAGAAGCTCGTGTTCGACTACACGAAGATGATGCTTGCCGCGCTCTATCTGTCGCCGCAGCCGCCGCGCGATGTGCTCATCATCGGGCTTGGCGGCGGGACGCTCCCTTCCGCGTTCAGCCGGCTCCTGCCGGGCGCGCACATCGATGTCGTCGAGATCGATCCCGCGATCCTGCGCGTCGCGCAGCGCTGGTTCGGGTATCAGACCGGATCGGGCACGACGGTGACGATCCAGGACGCGCGAGTCTTCGTGAAGCGTGCGCAGAAGGCCGGACGCCAGTACGACCTCGTGCTCCTCGATGCTTTCGATCACCAATACATCCCCGAGCACCTGCTGACGCGCGAATACCTCACCGAGGTGCGCTCGATCGTGCGGCCGGGCGGCGTCATCGCGGCGAACACCTTCTCCACCAGCCGCCTGTACGACTCGGAGTCGGTGACGTACGCGAAGGTCTTCGGCCCGTTCTACAACCTGAAGACGGGGAACCGGGTGATCCTGGTGGCAAACGGCCCGCTTCCGCCGATGGCGGCCGTCCGGGCGCGTGCGGCAGCGCTCGAGCCCAGCTTCGCCCCGTTTGGCGCAGACCGGCGAACCCTCCTGGCGCTCTTCTCGACGAAGGAGGACTGGGATGCCTCCGCGAGGATACTGACGGATCAATACTCGCCGGCGAACCTCCTGAACGCGCCGCTCTGAGCTGCCGCGGTTCGCCGCGCCGGCGTCGATCGCTTGTCCGCAGACAAGCTGGACGGGTACAATACCGGGCTAAATCAAGGTTTATACACACAGCTTCGAAGGTTCCTCGCAATGCCTGCCACCAGAGAGTCCACGGATACGTCGGACGATGTCGTCGCGCAATTCCGCCGCGGCCCATCCGATACCGGATCGCCCGAAGTCCAGATCGCATTGCTGTCCGAGCGCATTACCGGCCTCGGCAGCCATTTCACGACGCACAAGCGCGATCATTCATCGCGCCGCGGTCTCGTGAAGCTCGTAAACCAGCGCCGCAAGCTCCTGGATTATCTGCGCGCCACACAGCCGCAGAAGTATCAGGAAGTCGTCGAGCGCCTCGGGCTTCGCCGCTAAATCACCGAAGGCCGCGCCGCACGAAGGGCGCGGCCTTCTCATTTAACCTCCGTTCTTCATTGGGGATGCCCGCGTGAGCGCATTCAGCAAGTCCTTCAGCTTTGGATCAAATACCGTAACCATCGAGACCGGCGAGATGGCACGTCAGGCCGACGGTGCCGTTCGTGTCTCGATGGGGGATACGGTCGTTCTCGTGACCGCCTGCGCGGCGCAGAAGGCCGTGCCCGGCCGCGACTTCTTCCCGCTCACCGTCAACTACATCGAGAAGACCTACGCCGCGGGACGCATTCCCGGCGGCTTCTTCAAACGTGAGGGACGCCCGACGGAGAAGGAGACACTCACCTCGCGTCTCATCGATCGTCCGATCCGTCCGTTGTTCCCGGATGGGTTCTTCAACGACGTGCAGGTCGTCGCCACCGTGATCTCCCTCGATCCCGATATCGATGCGGACATCCCGTCTCTCATTGGCGCCTCTGCCGCGCTGTCCCTGGCAGGCCTGCCGTTCAACGGTCCCATCGGCGCCGCGCGCGTCGGTTACAAGGGTGGCCGGTATCTTCTCAACCCGACGGCGAAAGAGCTGGCGGACTCGGATCTGCATCTCGTCGTGGCGGGTACGGCACACGCGGTGCTCATGGTGGAATCGGAAGCCAAAGGTCTGTCCGAGGAAGTCATGCTCGGCGCCGTGGTTTTCGGCCACGAGCAGATGCAGATCGCAATCAACGCCATCAATGAGCTCGTCAAGCAGGCGGGCAAGCCTCGCTGGAATCTCCAGGCGGCCGCGAGCAACGCGGAGCTGAAGTCCGCCGTGGAGATGCACGCCCAGGCGGCGGTGGCGGAGGCCTATTCGATCACCGAGAAGCTCCAGCGCCGTAACCGGCTGCAGGAGATCAAGTCCGGGCTCCTGGAGAAGCTCACGGCGGGCGAGGGGGCGAAGTTCACGGCGGATCAGGTCGAGGACGAGCTCTTCAAGCTCGAGAGCAATCTCGTGCGTCAGCGCATTCTCAATGGTCAGCCGCGCATCGACGGCCGTGATGCGAAGACCGTGCGGCCGATCACCGTCAAGGTGGGCGTGCTGCCCCGCACCCACGGCTCGGCGCTTTTCACGCGCGGCGAGACGCAGGCGCTCGTCGTTACCACGCTCGGCACCACGCGCGATGCGCAGATCATCGATGCCCTCGAGGGCGAGCGGCGCGAGCCCTTCATGCTCCACTACAACTTCCCGCCGTTCTCGGTGGGCGAGACGGGCATGATGGGATCGCCGAAGCGCCGCGAGATCGGCCACGGCAACCTTGCGCGGCGCGGCGTCAATGCGGTCATGCCGCAGATGGACCAGTTCCCTTATGTGATCCGCGTCGTCTCGGAAATTCTTGAATCAAACGGCTCGAGCTCCATGGCGAGCGTGTGCGGCACCAGCCTTTCACTGATGGATGCCGGCGTGCCGATCAAAGCGCCGGTCGCAGGCGTCGCGATGGGCCTCGTGCTCGAGGGCAGCCGCTTCCAGGTGATCACGGACATCCTGGGGGATGAGGATCATCTCGGCGACATGGACTTCAAGGTCGCCGGAACAAAAGACGGCGTCACCGCGCTTCAGATGGACATCAAGGTCGAGGGCGTGACGCCGGAGATCATGCGCATCGCGCTCGATCAGGCGCGCGAAGGGCGCCTGCACATCCTCGGCGAGATGAACAAAGTAATTCAGGAGCCGCGCTCCGGCATGTCGGAGTGGGCGCCTTCGATCATCACCATGAAGATCGACTCGGAGAAGATTCGCGACGTCATCGGCAAGGGCGGCGCGGTGATCCGTCAGATTACGGAAGAGACCGGCACGACCATCGACATCGAGAACGACGGCACGGTCAAGATTGCATCGGTGAGCGGTGCGGCGGGCCGCGAGGCGCAGCGCCGGATCGAGCTCATCACGGCGGATGTCGAAGTCGGCCGCATCTACGAAGGCAAGGTGGCGCGCCTCATGGACTTCGGCGCCTTCGTCACGATCCTGCCGGGACGCGACGGTCTCGTTCATATCTCGCAGATCTCGGATGAGCGCGTGGAGCGCGTCAGCGACAAGCTGAAGGAAGGCGATGTCGTGCGCGTCAAGGTGCTCGAGGTGGATCGGCAGGGCCGCGTGCGCCTGTCGATGCGGAACGTCGACGCGGCCTGACGGCCGCTCGCAGCGAGGCGCCGGCGCATGCGCGCCGGTGCGATAGCCGATTGTCGCGATCCTACGCGGAAGTCACGGCGGCAAGGCTCTTCGGCTTGGCGCGATGCTGCATGGCATATTGATGCATGCAGCTTTCGAGAAAGCTGCCGAATTCAGCGGGCAACGACGTCCCGTACGAGCGGATGACCTCTGCAAGAAACTCGCGGCTCATCAGCGGCTCGCCCATGTGCTCCTGCTCGGCGATGACCTGAAGAAGGATGCTGCGAGTGATGTCTTCCTGAGATTTGCGCTCGATGACGATGAAGTCAGTGCCCTCGACGACAAGATTGCGGATGTCCGCCAACGTGATGTAGCGGCTCTCCATCGTGTCGTAGAGCCTGCGATTCGGATACTTCTTGATGACCCGTAATTCGCTCATTGGAAGCCTCCCTGTTGTTTGTTACTCCCGCGGAAGTCACATTCCCCCGTAGGCCGGCTTCCCCCATACCTTAGTACAACCCTTAGCCGGGGACCAAATTTTTTGCAATGGGGACATTGACAACACCGTGGAACCGGCCGGGATCCCAATGACGGATGGCGAAGTCCAGCAGCTCCCGGGGAGGCGCGTCCTGGAGCGCCGCAGGGAGCGCCTGCCCCAGCGCGGCAAGGGCAACGCCGAGCTGCCGGCTCGCGGCATGCGGGTCCAGCGACGCAGAACGCCGGGATTTCGCGAGCTTTGAGCCCCCGGGCTCGGTCAGAAGCGGAATGTGGCCATAAGAGGGCTCAGATAAGCCTAATTCCCGCTGGATGAGGATCTGCCAGGGCGTGGATGACAGAAGATCGGCTCCCCGCACCACCGAAGTCACACCCTGCCCGGCATCATCGACGACCACGGCCAGGTGATAGGCAAAGATCCCGTCCCGGCGGCGGAGGATCACATCGCCGATGTCGCCCGCCAGATAGCGCTGGGGACCCTGGAAGCGGTCGTCCCAGCACGCCGCGGCAGCGTCTGGAAGATGCAGCCGCGTGGCGTGACTTTCCGGTGCGAGCCCTTCGAAGCTGCGTTCCCGGCAGAGTCCCGGATAGGGCTCGCCGGCGCCGTCATCGGCGTGCAGGCTTCGCCGGGAGCAGGTGCAGGGATACAGGGCGCCGCGGGCCCGCAGACCCTCGTATGCCGCCTGATAGGCGGCAAGGCGGCGGCTTTGATAGAGAACCGGGCCATCCCACTCGAGGCCATGGACCTCCAGCGTGCGCAGGATCTCGTCCGCTTTTCCGGCGATGACGCGCGGTGTATCGAGATCCTCGATTCTGACGAGCCAGCGGCCGTGGTGAGCGCGGGCATCGAGGAAGCTCGCGACCGCGGCCGTCAGCGAGCCGAGATGGAGGGAGCCGGTCGGCGAGGGCGCAAAGCGCCCTGCGTATGACTCAGCGGTAGCGGTCGTCCCGATCGCCGTACTGCTTTTCCCGGCGCTCACGGCGCTCCTGCGCCTCGATGCTCAGCGTGGCCACGGGACGCGCCTCGAGGCGCTTGATCCCGATCTCCTCGCCGGTCTCGAGGCAATAGCCGTAAGACCCATCGTCGATGCGCTTCAGCGCCTCGTCAATCTTTCGAATCAGCTTGCGCTCGCGGTCTCGCGTGCGCAGCTCGAGGCTGAACTCCTCTTCCTGGGTGGCGCGATCGTTAGGGTCCGGAAAATTCGCCGCCTCATCCTTCATGTGCGAAACGGTGCGGTCCACTTCTTCCATGAGGTCGCGCTTCCAGTTCTGCAGGATCTCGCGGAAGTGCTCGGACTGCTCCTTGTTCATGTAGAGCTCGCCGCGCTTCGGAATGTACGGCTGTACGTTCCGTGGCCCGGCGAGGAGGCTTCCCGGCTCCGGGGAATCGGCCTCGTCGGTCTCCGGCGTCACCGCCGGAGGCGGAGCGGTCCGCTGCGCGACGGCCGTCTTCGGCATGGGAATACTTTTGGCGGGCTTGGCCGCCGGGGAAGCAGGTTCAGCTGCTTTTTGCATGAGTCTCGCTCTGTCATCAGGAGCCGCCGCGGCGCTTTCGGCGGGGGCGGCTGCGCGTGCGTGCGCAGGCTTGCGGGCTACGTTGGCCGCGGCTTTGCGGGCATGACCGTGAGCAGACGGCTTGGCAGCCTCCGCCGCGCGGCGCGCAGGTTTTTTAGCCGGCGGACGCAGGTCCGCCTTCTTGCTCTTAGTCGTCCTGGACGCTGGTTTTTTGGCCGGCATCAGTCACTCCTCAAGCGTAGGCCCCGTAGAAGGACGCGGGATTATACCGGCGGTTCTCCGCGTGTACAGACGCGTGAAAAATCCCTTGCGGGGAAAGGATTTAGGGCTCCGGAAGGGCCCCCGGGCAGGCTAGGGAAGGACCACCGGCGGGGGCGCCTGCCAGCCGGGCTTGCGGTGCTCCGCGACGACGGAGGTGTAGATCCCGCCGCGAACGTTGAACTCCGCGGTGAGCCGCATGAAGCGCGGCGCGACCGCGCCCGCGAGGTGCGAGCAGATCTCGTTGGTGACGGACTCGTGAAAAGTGCCGCGGTCGCGGAACGACCAGATGTAGAGCTTCAGCGACTTGAGCTCGATACAGGTCGCCTCGGGAACGTACTCGAGCAGCAGAGTTGCGAAATCCGGCTGGCCCGTTTTCGGACAGAGACACGTGAACTCCGGAATGCGCATGCGGATCGTGTAGTCACGCTCGGGAGAGGGGTTCGGGAAAGTTTCAATTTGAGTTGTGGGTTGTGACGGCATAGCTCGGACTCTACACTACGGCCTTCGCGCGAGGGCTTCGATGCGTCTGACGAAAATCAAGCTTGCCGGTTTCAAGTCCTTCGTCGATCCCACCTCCGTCAATTTTCCCGGAAACCTCACCGGTGTCGTCGGCCCGAACGGCTGCGGCAAGTCGAACGTCATCGATGCGGTGCGGTGGGTGATGGGCGAGCTCTCCGCGCGCCACCTGCGCGGCGATTCCATGGCGGATGTCATCTTCAACGGCTCCACGGCGCGCAAGCCGGTGGGAACCGCCTCCGTCGAGCTCGTGTTCGACAACACCGACGGCAAGATCGGCGGCGCCTATGCGAGCTACAACGAGATCTCGCTGAAGCGTCTCGTGTCGCGCGACGGCTCCTCGGTGTACTTCATCAACGGCGCGCGCTGCCGCCGCAAGGACATCACGCAGCTCTTCCTCGGGACCGGGCTCGGCTCGCGCAGCTACGCGATCATCGAGCAGGGCATGATCTCGCGCATCATCGAGGCAAAGCCCGAAGACATGCGCGCCTTCATCGAAGAGGCCGCAGGCATCTCGCGCTACAAGGAGCGGCGCCGCGAGACGGAGTCACGTGTTGCCGAGACCCGCGAAAACCTCGAGCGCCTCCAGGATCTGCGCGATGAGGTCGAGAAGCAGATCCGCCATCTGCAGCGCCAGGCGGCCACGGCCCGGCGCTATCAGGGACTGAAGGAACAGGAGCGCAGGCTCACCGCGGAGCTCCTCGCGCTCCGGCTGCGCGAGCTCGACAGCGGCGCCGAGATTCACGACAGCACGGTGCGCGCCCGCGAGGTCGCGATGCAGGGTGCGCTCGCGGAGCAGCGCGCCGCCGAAGCGGCGGTGGAGCGGCAGCGCAGCTTCGCATCGGAGCAGGGCGAGCGGCTGAACACAGTCCAGAGCCGCTACTATCAGATTGGCGCGGACATCACCCGTGCCGAGCAGTCCCTGAGCCATGCGCGGGAGCTCCGCGATCGCAGGCAGTCGGATCTTGCGCAGGCAGAGGCCGGCGCAGTCGAGCTCGAGACGCATATCGCGCGGGACGAGACCGAGCTCGCGGGGCTCGAGGCGGAGCTGCGCGCGCTCGCGCCCGAGCTCGAAACGGCGCAAGCCGCCGAGCGGCACGCGCGCGAGCAGCTCGAGAGCGCGGAGCAGGCGCTACATCTGTGGCAGCAGGACTGGGAATCCTTCAACACGGAGCTCGGCAGCGCGAATCAGCTGACGCAGGTGGAGCGCGCGCGCATCGAGCAGCTCGAAAATCAGCTGCGGCGGCTGACCGCGCAGTCGGACCGGCTCGCCATCGAGATGGAAGCGCTCGGGAATGCCGATCAGAGCGATCTTCTCGGCGGGATCTCTTCGCGTGAGGCCGGCGCGCGGCACGCGTCCGAGACATTGGCCGCAACTCTAGTGGCGGCTCAGGACCGGGCACAGGCGCTTCGTCTGGAGCAGCTCACGGTTGAATCGCGTCTGGAAGCCTCGCGGGCGCAGCGCGAGCGGGCGCGCGCGGAGCTCCTCTCGCTCGAGGCTTTGCAGAAGGCGGCGCTGGGCCGGGATGCCGGCGCTGCGGTCGAATGGCTGGCCGCAACCCCCTTGGCCAATCGCCCACGCGCTACCGAGCGGATCGAGGTCGCGGCCGGCTGGGAGCGCGCGATCGAGACCGTTCTCGGTGATGACCTGGAAGCGGTTTGTGTGGAGCGTCTCGAGACGCCGGGCGCGGATCTCGGCACGCTCGCATCGGGGCGGCTCACGCTGATCGAAGAACGCACGGATGCCGGCCTGGCAGTCACCGGCACCCTCGCGGAGCATGTCACAGGTCCTGCCGCGCTTGTCGCGCAGCTCAGCCGGATCCGCATCGCCGATAGTCTCGCAAGTGCGCTCGAGCTGCGAAGCTCGCTCGCGCATGAGGCCTCCATCATCACTCGCGCCGGCGAGTGGGTAGGCCGCGACTGGCTGCGGATCAGCCGCGGCTCGGATCCGCACGCGGGCGTGATCGAGCGCGAGCACCGGCTCAAGGCGCTGCGCACGCAGTTCGATGCGCTCGTCGCGAAGTCCGCGGAGATCGAATCGCATCTGCAATCGGTGCGTCAGTCGCTCGCGGAAGCCGAGAGCGAGCGCGACGCGGCTCAAGCGAAGATCCAGCATGCGCACCGCGATCACGCGGATCTCATCGCACAGCTGGAGTCGCTTCGTGCCCGCACTCAGGAAGCCTCGCTCCGGCGCGATCGGATCACCGAGGAAGAGGCCGAGGTGCGCCAGGCTGTCGGAGCGGCCAGGGAAGAGCTGTCGCGCTCGCGGCTGAATCTCGATGCCGGGCTCCTGCGGCTTTCGGACCTGGATGCACGGCGGCCGGAGCTCGAGTCTGTTCGCGATGAGCGCCGCGAGGCCGTCTCATCCGCACGCGCGCGGGCGCAGGCCGCGCAGCTTGCGGCGCGCGACCGCCTCGTGCGGCAGGAGACGCGCCGCGCGGCCGAGCAGGGCGTGCAGCTCAACTTGAGCCGCATGCGCGAGCAATTGAGTCAGCTCACCGCGCGCCGCGCCACGCTCCAGGAGGAGCTCGCGAGGAGCGATGCGCCCATCCGTGAGCTGGCGCAGCGTCTCGAGGGCGCGCTCAGTCATCGCGTCGACATCGAAGCGGAGCTGACCGCCGCGCGCGGCGCCATGGGCGAGGCCGAGAACGAGCTTCGCTCGCTCGATGAGCGGCGCATGCACGCGGAACGGCGCGCGCTCGAGGCGCGCGAAGCCATGGAGCAGGCGCGTCTCGCGGCGCAGGAGACGCATGTGAGGCGGGAATCGCTGGCGGAGCAGTTCACTGCAACCCAGTTCGAGCTGCCGCAAGTGCTCGCGGGGCTTGCGCCCGATGCGACGGTGGAATCCTGGGAGACCGCGCTCACCGACACCAAAGCGGATCTGGACAAGCTTGGACAGGTGAATCTCGCGGCGATCGATGAGCTCAAGGAGCAGTCGGAGCGCAAGGAATACCTCGACCGCCAGTACACCGATCTCACGGATGCGCTCGCGACGCTCGATCAGGCGATGAAGCGCATCGACAAGGAGACGCGCACGCGCTTCGAGGATACCTTCGAGCGCGTCAACGCCGGGCTGAAGGACAAATTTCCCCGGCTCTTCGGCGGCGGGCACGCGTATCTCGAGCTCGTGGGAGAGGATCCGCTCGCCGCGGGGGTAGCCGTGATGGCGCGTCCGCCCGGAAAACGCAACAGCACCATCCATCTGCTCTCGGGCGGCGAGAAAGCGCTCACCGCCGTGGCGCTCGTGTTCTCCATCTTCGATCTCAATCCGGCGCCGTTCTGCCTGCTCGATGAGGTGGATGCGCCGCTCGATGAGCACAACGTCGGACGCTTCTGCGACATCGTGCGCGATATGTCCTCGCGCGTGCAGTTCATCTTCATCACCCACAACAAGGCCACGATGGAACTGGCCGCGCAGCTCATTGGCGTGACCATGAACGAGCCCGGCGTCTCCAGGCTCGTCGCGGTCGACGTCGATGAGGCCGTGCGCCTCGCGGCTGTCTGACAGGCACCTGCCCATGCCGGAACTGCGGCTGATACTGCTCGTCATCGGTGCGGTCTTCATCCTCGCGATTGTTTTGTTCGAGATCCGCCGCGCACGGCGCAACCGCCCGCTGAGCAAGGTGCTGAACGAGACGCCCGGGGAGACACCGCGCCTTCGCGAGCCAACGATCAGCCTTCCGGACATTCACGTGCGGCATCACGCGGCGCCGCTCCCGTCCGTCGAGCTCAACGAGGCGCCGGTCATCGCAAGAGCGGAGCAGGAGACCCTCGATGCGACGGCGGCGTTTCCCGCCATGGTGCCGCTCGCACCGCTCACGCCGGAGACGACCCTGGGCGTCGTCAGCACGGCGGCCTCCAGCGATCTGGGTGAGGACATCCCCCTGCATGCCGGCGCCGGGAGCGAGGTGGATGGCCTGGAGATGCGCGGCGCGGATGAGCCGCGCGAGCCGGATGGCCTGCAGATGCGCGGCGCGAATGCGTCACGCGAGGCAGACGAGTCAGTTGATGCGCCGTTCGTTCCGCCCTCCGCGGAGCCGCCTGCCGCGCCGATCGTCGACTGGCCGCCGGAGTCCGTTCGCCGGATCTATTCGGTTCGGGTTATGTCGGTGTCGCCCGAGCGCTTCCCGGGCCGGGCCGTGAGGCTTGCGCTCGCCGACGAAGGCTTCGTTCACGGCGCCTTCGACATCTATCACAAGCCGGCGGCCGACGGGCGCGTGGTGGTGAGCGCCTCGAGCATCACGAAGCCCGGAACCTTCGATCCCGCGACGATCGACACGCATCGCTTCCTCGGCCTGAGCTTGTTTGTCGTGCTGCCCGGGCCGCTCGCGCCGCGCGCGGCGATCGATGAGATGTTCCGGGCGGCGGGCGAGCTTGCAATGCGCCTCGATGGATCGTTGCAGGATGACCACGGACGCGCGGTCACGCCGGAGGCCGTCTCGGCCCTGCGGGAAACGGCGGCGCGCGCAGCCGTCTCGTGAGCCGCGCGCCCCGCTCGCCGGCGGCGGCCGCCGCCGCTCTTCGCGAGCAGATCCGGTATCACAACGAGCGCTACTACACCCACGATGCGCCCGAGATCAGCGACGCGGAATACGATCGCCTGCTCCGCGCGCTGCAGGCGCTCGAAGCCGAGCATCCGGAGCTTCGGACCGCGGATTCGCCCACGCACAAGGTGGGCGCTCCGCCCTCGGGCAAGTTCGCGAAGGTGCGTCATGGCGTTCCCATGCTCTCGCTCGGCAATGCCTTCGAGGAAACGGAGGTGGCCGAGTTCGCCGAGCGTGTGCGCCGGTTTCTGATGCTGCCGGCGAACGAGCCGGTGGAGTTCTTTGCGGAGGCCAAGATCGACGGGCTCTCGATGAGCCTGCGCTACGAGAACGGCGAGCTCACGCGCGCGGCGACGCGCGGCGACGGCCTGCAGGGCGAGGACGTCACCGCGAATGTGCGCGTCATCGGCGCAATCCCGCATCGCCTGAAAGGCCGTGGGATCCCTCCGGTGTGCGAGGTCCGCGGCGAGGTGTACATGACGCGCGAGGCCTTCCGGCAGCTGAATCTGCAGCAGGCGCAAAGCGGCAAGCCTTTGTTCGCGAATCCGCGCAATTCGGCAGCCGGGTCCCTCCGTCAGCTCGATGCGTCGATCACCGCGTCACGGCCGCTGGGTTTTTTCGCATACGGCTGGGGCGAGATCAGCTCGCTCCCGCGTCCGACGCAGTCCGCAATGCGGGACTGGCTCGAATCCATCGGCTTCATCGTCAATCCGGTCACGGCGCTGTGCCGGAGCGAGGCGGATCTCCTGGCGTTTCATCGCGAGGTGGGTTCCCGGCGGGCGCAGCTCGAGTACGACATCGACGGCGTCGTCTACAAGGTCAATCGCATCGACTGGCAGGAGCGGCTCGGCTTCGTGTCCCGCAATCCGCGCTGGGCGATCGCGCACAAGTTCGCCGCGGAGCGCGCCGAAACCACGGTGCGCGCGATCGATGTTCAGGTCGGACGAACGGGCGCGCTGACTCCGGTGGCAAAGCTCGCCCCGGTGACGGTAGGCGGTGTGGTCGTGCAGAGCGCGACGCTTCACAATCCTGATGAGGTCCAGCGGCTCGGGGTGCGTGTCGGGGACACGGTGGTCATCCAGCGCGCCGGAGACGTGATTCCGCAGGTGCTGGAAGTGGTGCTCGATCGCCGGCCCGTAAATACCGAGCCTTTCGAGTTTCCGAAGATCTGCCCGTGTCCGCTGCGTACGGCGGTGATCCGGGGCGAGACCGCCGCGGGCGCGGCCGGCGCCGTTGCGCGCTGTTCGGGCGAGCTGTCCTGCCCATTTCAGCGCACGGAGCATCTCAAACATTTCGTATCGCGGCGCGCCTTCGATATCGAGGGGCTCGGCGAGAAGCAGATCGACCTGTTCTTCGGTCTGGGCTGGGTGCGCGAGCCTGCGGATATCTTCACGCTGGAAGCGCGCAATGGCGAGCTGCGGCTAGAGGAGCAGGAGGGTTACGGCGAGGTCTCGGTACGAAAGCTCTTCGCGGCGATTCGCGAGCGCCGCACCATCCCGCTCGAGCGCATGATCTACGCCCTCGGCGTGCGGCACGTTGGCGAGACGACGGCTCAGGCCCTCGCGCGCGCTTATGGTTCATGGAGCGCGTTCCACCAGGCGATGCTGCGGCTCGCCGCAGGCGAGGCCAGCGCGCGCGAGGAGCTCGATGCGCTCGATCAGATCGGCCCCGCCGTGATCGATGCGCTGGCGGACTACTTCGGCGAGCCGCACAACGCGGCCGCGGTGGATCGTCTCGCCGCCAGGCTCGACATCCAGGATGCCGCCGCGGTCGCGCGCGATTCGGCGCTGGCGGGACTCACGATCGTCTTCACGGGCAAGCTGGAGCACATTGCACGCGATGAGGCCAAAGCGCTCGCGGAACGCCTCGGCGCTAAAGTCAGCGGCAGTGTGTCGGCGCGAACGAGCCTCGTCGTCGCCGGCGCGGACGCGGGATCAAAACTCAAGAAGGCGACGGAGCTTCAGGTGCGCGTCATCGACGAGCGCGAGTTCCTGAATCTCGCGGGAGTGAAGGCGTAGCCGAAGCATGCCGGCTGTGCGACAGCCGGCATGCATGGTTTGACGAGACGCGGATCCCTCAGGGCTTCGGCGGGGTAGTGGCGCTGCCGGAGCCGGCGGGCGCGGCGGCCCCGGCGGGGGGCGACGTGCTTCCCGCGGCGGGCGCTGCCGCACCGGCAGAAGGTGCGCTGGTGTCCGCAGCCGGAGCGGGCGGTGTCGCATCGGGCGATTTCTCGATCTTTGCCGCCTTCACGAGACCCGTGACGTAGTCGTTGAACTTCTTCGACTCCACCACCTGGTCGAGGCGCTGCCGCACCTGATCGAACGGCGGTGCCGCCACAGGCCGAACGTCCTCAAGCCGGATGATGTGCCAGCCGTACTGAGTCTGCACCGGCGTGTGCGTGTACTGACCGGGTTTCAGGGCGACCACCGCATCGGCAAAAGGCTTGACCATGCGGTCCGTGGTGAACCAGCCCAGGTCGCCGCCGTTCGTCTTCGACTGATCCATCGAGTCGCGACGCGCGAGGTCCTCGAAGCTCTGTCCCTTCTCGAGCTCGCTCACGACCTTCTGAGCGAAGTTCTGAGTGGCCACGAGAATATGGCGCGCGTGATATTCCTGCTGCGGGAGCGAGGACACCTGGGCTTCGTACTCCGTGTGCAGCTCCTGGTCCGTGGCCGGCTTGTCCTTGAGGAACTTCTCGGACTCCACCTGCTGCAGCACGTTGAGGCGGGCGAGCTCGATCAGCGCCTGCGTCTGCGGATCCTGCTCCGAGCCATCTTTCGCCGCGGCGTCCGCGATCACGCGGGCGCGGATGAGATTGTCGAGCGCGTTCGCGCGCTGCTCGGCGGACAGCTCGCTCGAGCTCTTGCCGGTCACCGCCCGGATGTAGCCATCGAAAAAATTCTGGGTGATGGGTGCGCCGTTGACCGTCGCGAGCGTCTTGCTCTTGTCGGAGCCCGTGCTGCCGCCACCGCTCCCTCCCTTTGGCTGGCAGGCGGCGAGCGCCACGGCGGCCGCAAGGCCGAGGATTGCAATGCGATTCATTTGATATCTCAGTAAGTTATGAAAGTTTATTCATCAAAATTATAAGATCAGTCCGGTGCTCTCGCATCGATCGACAGCGCGTGAATCCCCCGACCCATGAGCTGCGCGACCGCATCGTAGACCAAACGGTGAGATTCGACCCGGCTTCTGCCGCGAAATTCCTCGGCGGCAATCTTGAGGCGGTAGTGTCCGCCCTCGCGTGCCCCGGCGTGCCCCGCATGCGAGTCGCTATCGTCGAGGATCTCGAGCCGCACCGGAGAGAAGCGTGCGGTGAGTAGGGAGCGCAGTTCCTCGATGGGCGTGCGCGGCGCGGCCACGTCCGATATCGCGGGGTTTGGGCGCTTCATCGCGGCTGCCGACGTCGCCTGCAGGCTCAGGCCGTGGCAACGGCGCCGCGGCGTGCAAGCCAGGCGACCTGTGCGATGACGAATACGAACGTCGCGGCCGTGAGGCCGAAGACCTTGAAATACACCCAGACCTGCTCGGGCGCGTTGAATGCGACGATCAGATTGGCCGCGCCAAGTAGCGCGTAGAAGACGACCCACAGCGCATTCAAACGCTGCCAGAGACGCGGCTCTATGCGGCGGGCATGCTCCTCCCCCAGGGCCGCCCCGAGCAGGCGCTGCACGAGCGTCTGGCGCCCGATCCAGAAGCTCCCGAGAAAGGCGATGCTGGCCAGCCAGAAGAACACGGTCGGCTTCCATTGAATGAATCGCTGGTTGTGGAGCAGAAGCGTCGCCGTTCCAAACAGGAATACGAGCACCGCGCTCAGCATGTGCATCGGCGGAATGCGGCGTCCGCGCAGAAGGTCTGCGGCGAGCAGCAGCGCCATCGCGCCCATGAGCACACCCGTGGCGACATAGAGGCCACCGCGGAAGTACGCGATGAGAAAGGCGATGAGCGGGGCGAGCTCGAGCAGTGGTTGCATCCGGTGCCTGATTCGGGCGAGGGCCTGAAAAGGCCGCGTATCATAGCGCGAAGTGAGCCAGTTTTTTGAATTGCATCCGGTCACGCCGCAACTGCGCCTGATTCGCCGCGCGGTCGAGATCGTGCGGCAGGGCGGAGTCATCGCCTATCCCACGGATAGCTGCTACGCGCTCGGCTGTCATCTCGGGGACAAGGATGCGCTCGAGCGCATCCGGCGCATCCGCCGCGCGGACCGGCATCATCACTTCACGCTCGTTTGCCGGGACCTGAGCGAGATCGCGCGGTTCGCGCGTGTCGAGACCTGGCAGTTCCGGATGCTGAAGTCGTGCACACCGGGGCCCTACACATTCATCCTGCCGGCGACGCGCGAGACGCCGCGCCGCGTGCAGCACGAGAAACGCCGCACGATCGGCATCCGCGTCCCGGATCACGCCGTGCCGCAATTGCTGCTGCAGGAGCTCGGTGAGCCGCTCATGAGCTCGACGCTCATGCTGCCGGGCGATCCTTTGCCGCTCACCGATGCGCAGGAGATCCGTGCGCGGCTCGAGCACGACATCGACGCGGTGCTCGATGGCGGCAACTGCGGCATCGAGCCTACGACGGTCGTCGACCTTGCGGTGAAACCGCCGGTGATCGCGCGAGCCGGCAAGGGCGAGTCGAGCTGCTTTATACTCGCGGACACGTGAGCGCAAATCCTCAAACCCGCCGAGTGCTGTCCGGAATGCGGCCCACCGGCGCGCTTCATCTCGGCAACTTTCACGGCGCGCTGCGTAACTGGGTGGAGCTTCAATACCAGTACGAGTGCTATTTCTTCATCGCGGACTGGCACGCCCTGACGACGGGCTATGAGGATACGAGCGACCTTCAGGACAACATCCAGCAGGTGCTCATCGACTGGCTCGCAGCCGGTCTCAACCCCAGCGTCGCGACTTTGTTCGTCCAGTCTCAGGTTCCGGAGCACGCGGAGCTTCATCTGCTGCTGTCGATGATGACGCCGCTCGGCTGGCTCGAGCGCGTGCCGACCTACAAGGATCAGCAGGCGGAGCTGAAGGAAAAGGACCTCGCAACCTACGGCTTCCTCGGCTATCCGCTGCTGCAGAGCGCGGACATCCTCCTCTACCGCTCCGCGTTTGTTCCCGTCGGCGAGGATCAGGTGGCGCACGTGGAGATCACGCGCGAGATCGCGCGCCGTTTCAATCATCTCTACGGGCGCGAGCCGGACTTCGAGCAGAAGGCGGAGCTCGCGGCGAAGAACCTCGGCGGCCGCAATGGCACGCTCTACCGCCAGCTTCGTCGCAAGTTCCAGGAGGCGGGCGACATCGGCGCGCTCGAGCGGGCGCGCGCGATCGTGCAGCAGAACAACCGCATCACGGTGGCGGATCGGGAGCGCCTCCTCGGATATCTCGAAGGATCGAGCGTCAGCATCCTGCCCGAGCCGCAGGTCCTCCTGACCCCCACGCCGCGCGTGCCCGGCATCGATGGCCGCAAGATGTCGAAGTCCTACGGCAACACCATTGGCATGCGCGAGGACCCGGACGAGATCGTCCGCAAGCTGCGCACGATGCAGACGGATCCGGCGCGTGTGCGACGGACCGATCCGGGCGATCCGGAGAAGTGCCCGGTGTGGGATCTGCACAGGATCTATTCGGATGAAAAAACGCGCGAGTGGGCGAATAACGGCTGCCGCACGGCAGGCATCGGTTGCCTCGATTGCAAGAAGCCCGTGATCGACAAGGTCGTCGAGGAGGTCACCACCTTCCGCAAGCGGGCGCAGGAGTTCGAGGACAATCCGGACCTCGCACGCTCTGTGCTCACGGATGGCGCGGAGAAGGCGCGCGAGGCGGCCCGGGCGACGATCGATGACGTCCGGCGCGTCATGCATCTGCGCTCGGAATAGGCCTTTGGAATAAGATTGGCCCGTGGCGAAACCGGAGCTCACGATCATCGAAGGCGGCGGCGGGGAAAATGCCGTGATCGCGGCAACCCGCGTGACGCCGGACCAGGGAGAGTTGCCCTTCGCAGTGGTGAACGGCGAGCCCGTGACGGCGCTCCCGCGCGATCTCTATATCCCCCCTCAGGCGCTCGAGGTCTTCCTCGAGGCGTTCGAAGGTCCGCTCGACCTGCTCCTCTACATGATCCGGCGGCAGAATCTCGATGTCCTCGACATTCCGATCGCGGAGATCACGCGGCAGTACATGTCGTACATCGAGCTGATGCAGGATCTGCAGTTCGAGCTCGCGGGCGAGTACCTCGTGATGGCTGCGACGCTCGCGGAGATCAAGTCCCGGATGCTGCTGCCTCGCGCGGCAAGCGAAACCGAGAGCGAGGAGGATCCGCGCGCGGAGCTGGTGCGCCGCCTGCAGGAATACGAGCGCTTCAAGAAAGCGGCGGAAGGGATCGACGTGCTGCCGCGGCTCGAGCGCGACGTCTGGCAGGCGAGCGCCGATCCGGGCGAGCGGCGGAGCGTGCGCGCGCTCCCTCAGATCGCGCTCCAGGAGATGCTGGTCGCGTTCAAGGATGTGCTGACGCGCTCGCAGCTCTTTGCGCATCATCATGTCGAGCGGGAGCGGCTCTCGGTCCGGGAGCGGATGACCGACATCGTCGCCGCCCTGCAGAAATCCAGCTTCGTGGAGTTCATCGCGCTGTTCGACCCGGCCGAGGGCCGGATGGGCGTGACGGTCACGTTCATCGCGATCCTCGAGCTGGTCCGCGAAGGATTGATCGATATCGTTCAGGCGGAGCCCTACGCGCCGATCCACGTGCGCACGGCGAGCGCCAATCGGGGGCTGAGGCTCGTGAGCTCGGCGGAATCCGAAGAGCCGCTTCCTGTCGAGGCGGACGCTCAGCCCGCGGAGCACGCTGAGGAGGGGGAGCACGCTGCGGCCCGAACGCACGCTGAGGCGGGGGAGCACGCTCAGGCGGCGGAGCAGGCTCAGCCAGGTGAGCACGCTGCCTCCGCGGAAGGGCGCGCTGCCGGGAGAGACACCGTGGAGGGGGGCGAGGAATGAGCGACGGCTATTACAAACAGGTCGTGGAAGCGGCCCTGCTGGCGTCCGGCCGGACGCTGACGCTGCAGGAGCTGCACCAGGTATTCGATGAGACGCGCCGGCCGGAAACTGCGGAGCTCCGTCAGGCGCTTTCCGAGCTCGCGCAGGATTACGAGACGCGCGGCATCGAGCTCAAGGAGACTGCCGCCGGCTTTCGAATCCAGGTGCGCCGGCAGTTCGCCGATGAGATCTCGCGGCTCTGGCCCGAGCGCCCGCAGAAGTACTCCCGTGCGTTGCTCGAGACGCTGGCGCTCATCGCCTATCGTCAGCCCATCACGCGCGCGGAGATCGAGGCGGTGCGCGGGGTGGCCGTCAATCCAAACATTCTGAAGACCCTGCTCGAGCGAAACTGGGTGCGCGTGCTCGGGCATCGCGACGTGCCGGGCCGGCCCGAGCTTCTCGGCACCACGCGCGAATTCCTGGACTATTTCGGCCTCAAGAGGCTCGAGGATCTGCCGCCGCTCGCCGAGCTCACCTCGCTCGGTGAATCAAACGTGCAACTGCCGCTCGAGGCGATGGCGGAAGCCGCTTCCGGCGGCATTCCGCTCCCGCCGCTCGAAGAGGAGCTCACCGAGGATGACGCCGCTCTCGCGCCGGCGCCCGAGCTGATCGCGAGCGGCCAGCGGCTCTCGAGCTGAACCGGCCCTTCATCCGCATGCAGGCCGGCGAGCGGTTACAGAAGGCTCTCGCAAACCTCGGCCTTGCTTCCCGCCGCGAGGCGGAAGGCTGGATCCGCGAGGGACGCCTGTCGGTGAATGGAGCCGTGGCCACGCTGGGCATGCGTGTCCGCGAGGAAGATCAGATTCGTCTGGACGGCCGTCTCATACGGCGTCAACCCCGCTCCCGCTCGCGCACGGGCGTATTCGCAGGCCACCGCTCCCCGGCCGAAGCGGGTGACTTCCGGGAGCGCCTGCCGTCCCGCGCCGGGCGGCGCTATGTCACGGTGAGTCCCATGCCGCGGATCGATGGCGGGCTCGAGCTCTTCGTCTCCGACGGGTCGCTCGCCGCGCGCCTGCAGCGCAGCGTCCGGCATCTGGAGATCGAGTTCAGCGTTCGCGTCAAGGGCGAGCTCGAGCAGCGGCAGATCGACTCGATCCGCGAAGGCACGCTCGATGACGGTGCGCAACTCACAATCGACTCGATCGAAGCCTCCGGCGGCGAGGCCGCCAATCGCTGGTACACCGTCCGCAGCACCGGAGCGAGCGGCAAGGACATCCGGCGGCTGTTCGAGCGCCAGGGCGCGATCGTGAGCCGCATCCTGCGCACCCGGCTCGGCGCGCTTGCGCTTGAGCGCGCTCTCGCGCGCGGCTACTTCCGCGAGCTGACCGGGGACGAGCTCGATGCGCTCATCGGCGCTCCGGACACGGAACCGGCGCCGGCTCAGAGGGCATCGAATGAACGGCCGGTCACGCCGCGCGCCGCCGGACCCAGGAGGGCGAGATAGGCCGGTACCTTCGTTTCCGGCAGCGGCAGCGTCCCGACATCCTCGGCCGGAAAAGCCTGGCGGCGCATGAGCGTGCGCGTGCGGCCCGGATTGATCGCGTTGACCCGGATCTGCGGCTCTCGCTCGAGCTCGTCGGCCAGCACCTGCGTGAGGCCTTCGACCGCGAATTTGGAGACCGCATAAGCGCCCCAGTACGCCCGGCCCCTGCGGCCGACACCGCTCGAGGTGAAGAGCACGGAGGCATCCGCTGAGCTGCGAAGCGCCGGCAGCAAAGCCTGCGTGAGTATGAACGCGGCGGTCACGTTCACATGCATCACGCGCATCCAGGTCGCGACGTCGTAGTGCTCGATCGGGGAGAGCGTCCCGAGAATCGCGGCATTGTGAACGAGCCCATCGAGGCGGCCGTAACGATTCTCCAGCGCCTCGGCGAGACCGTCGTAATCCTTGCCGACCGCGCTTTCCAGATTGAGTGGTGCGATCGTGGCGGCATCGCGCCGGACGGCATCGATCTGCGCGTGCACCGCCTCGAGCTTCCTCACGGTGCGTCCGATGAGAATCACATCGGCGCCATGCTCCGCACAGCCCAGCGCGAGCGCCTTGCCGATGCCATCGCCCGCGCCGGTGATCGCGACCACCCGGCCCTTGAGCTCATCGGGCCGCACGGAATGCCGCGTCGGATCGAATGCGGCGCGATCTTCACTCACAGCCATTGAAGCACCTCGAGCGGCGCATCGATCCAGCCGTCTGCCGGCCAGTGCGCAACGCTCTCACCCGTCCCGATGTAGCCGAAGCGCGCGCCGATGCCACGCATCCCGGCGGCGCGCGCGGCGATCATGTCGCGCTCGGCATCTCCCACGTAGAGACAGGCTCCGGGCTCCACCTGCATGAGCTCCGCGGCGTGCAGGAGCGGCGCGGGATCGGGCTTGCGGACGTTGAGCGTGTCGCCGCACACGATCGCGCCCGCGCGCATATGCAGACGCATCTCTTCCATGAGCGGCAGCGTGAGCCAGCCGGCTTTGTTCGTGACGACGCCCCAGTGGATCGAGCCGCCCTCGAGCTGCTCGAGCAGCTCCGGAATGCCTTCGAACGGCTGGGTCTCGTGAGCGATCCGGGCGTGATACAGGTGCAGGAGCCGATCGAGGTATGCCGGAAACTCCGCCTCCGTGAGCTGCGGAAAGCCGAGCCGCAGCACGGCCTTGCCACCGTGCGAGACGAACGGCCGGATACTCGCGAAGGGAAGCTCCTCGAGATCGTGCTCGCGCCGCAGCGCGTTCAGCGCCGCCGCCATGTCCGGTGCGGTGTCGAGCAGGGTTCCGTCGAGATCGAACAAAACCGCGCGGGTGCGATCCTTCACGCCGGAGCATCTCCGCGCACGAACCAGGCGAGATAGTTGACCGAGACGTTTTCGCTCAGCGAGCAGCGCGCGCTCAGCGGGTCGAAGTCGAGCCCGCTGAGATCGGAGAGCTCGAGCCCGCAGGCGCGCCCCCAGCGGGCCAGCTCCGAGGGCCGGATGAGCTTCTCGTACTGATGCGTGCCGCGCGGTATGAGTCCGAGCACATATTCCGCGCCCACGATCGCCATGAGGAAGGACCGCAGATTCCGGTGCAGCGTCGAAACAAACACGGCGCCGCCCGGCTTGACCAGCCGCGAAAGGGCGGCGAGCGTTCCGGAGGGGCTCGGCACGTGCTCCAGCATCTCCATGCAGGTCACGACGTCGAAGCTCGCCGGAGAGCGCTGCGCCAGGGTTTCGGCGGATTCGACGCGGTAGTCGATCGCGATGCCGCTCTCGATGGCATGCAGGCGCGCCGCCTCCACCATGCCCACCGCGAGATCGATGCCGGTCACCCTTGCGCCTTCCTTCGCCAGCGACTCGCTGAGGAGACCGCCGCCGCAGCCGACATCGAGCACCGCGGCCCCCGCGAGCGGGGCGCGCTCGCGCACGTAGGCCAGTCTCACCGGATTCAGAAGATGGAGCGGCCGGAACTCACCTTTCGGATCCCAGAAGCGGTGGGACAGCGCATCGAACCGCTTGATCTCCGCATAGTCCGCATGCCCCGATGCGGGATCGGCCTGGGATTGCGCGGAGGTCATGGGGATCTCTGAAGCAGCATGTCTTCGTCGAAAGCGAGGAGGCGTCCGTGATGCACGACGGGGCGCCCGCCCAGCCACACATCGGTGATCTGGTGGCGGGTGGCCGCGAACGCGAGTACCTGGGCGACATCCTCCGTTCTGGCGGCCTGCGTTGCAAGCGTGGCCAGATCCACCGCGATCAGGTCGGCGAACTTGCCGGGCTCGAGCGAGCCGAGCCCATCGGCGAGTCCGAGCGCCTGCGCGCCGGCGAGTGTCGCGAGGTGCAGGATACGGCTCGCATCGAATCCGTTGAGAAGACCTGCGAGACGCGCCTGCGCAAGCACGTCGAAGGTCTGCGGCGCGCTATCGCCCGAGCCCACGCCGATGGCGATTCCGTGCCGCGCGAGCGCATCGAGCGGCGCGTGTGCGCGGTAGCGCTGCAGATCCGCGAGCGGCCGGGCGATGACCGATACGGATCGCTTCGCGATGAGCTCGAGATCCTGCGGCTCGAGCGCCGTCATTCCGTGCAGCATCACGCCGGGACGCAGGAGTCCTAATTGATCGAGCCGGGCGAGCGGGCGCAGACGGAAGCGCCGGGACGCGGCCTCCACGCTCGCGCGATCCTCATGCGAGGGAATCGCGATCGCGGCATCGAGCTCATCCGCAATGCTGCGCAGACGTGTCAGGGCCGCATCATCCTCCAGCGCCGCGCGGTCCGGCGCGAAACAAAACGCGACATATGGATCGCCGCGATACTCGTCCCAGAGCTGCTCGCTATGTGCCGCAGCTCCCGCATCGCTCGCGAACGGCAGGCCGATCACCCCCCGCAGATGCAGCGATGCGACCTCGCGCGCGAGCTCCGCGACGCGCACATCCTCGGCCGCGAACGAGGTAATGCCGGCGCGCAGGCATTCCGCGAGCGCATGACGGATCGAGGGGCGGGACTCGAAGCGCGTCGCGGCATCGACAAAACCCGGCAGAAGCACGTGCGTGTGACGTGATTGGATCTCATCCACCGCGTAGCGCTCGAGGAGCGCGGCGCGCTCCCCCACGGCCGAAATCCGGCCCTCCGATACAACGATGGCCTGATTCTCCAGCACGGATCCCGCCGGGTGCACCGGCAGAATCCAGCGGGCGGAGATGAGCAGATCGGCATGGACCTTTGGCTGCATTGACCGAGAGAATATGCGAAAATTCGCAATGGCCGAAATCGCCCGCGAAGTGTTGTCCGTCAATCTCGAAGACGAGATGCGGCAGTCCTATCTGGATTACGCCATGAGCGTCATCGTCGGGCGCGCCCTGCCCGATGTGCGCGATGGCCTGAAACCCGTGCACCGCCGCGTCCTGCACGCGATGCGCGAGCTCGGGAACGACTACAATCGCGCGTACAAGAAGTCCGCGCGCGTCGTTGGCGATGTGATCGGCAAGTACCATCCGCACGGCGACAACGCCGTGTACGACGCCATCGTACGCATGGCGCAGCCTTTCTCGATGCGCTACCTGATCGTCGACGGCCAGGGGAATTTCGGCTCCGTCGACGGCGATGCGCCCGCGGCGATGCGCTATACCGAGGTGCGCATGTCGCGCTTCGCGCACGAGCTCCTCGCCGACATCGATCGGGACACCGTCGATTTCGTGCCGAATTATGACGAGTCGGAGCGGGAGCCCTCCGTCCTCCCCACGCGCGTGCCGAATCTTCTCGTCAACGGCTCCTCCGGCATTGCCGTCGGGATGGCGACGAACATCCCGCCGCACAATCTCGGCGAGATCGTGAATGGGCTGATTGCCCTGCTGGATGATCCCGAGATCAATCTGCTCGGGCTCATGCAGCATGTCCCGGGACCGGATTTCCCCACCGCAGGGATCATCAATGGCGCGCAGGAGATCGCTACCGCGTACCGCACGGGGCGCGGCCGTCTTTCGATCCGCGCGCGCACGCACTTCGAGGATCTCGGCGGCGGCGACAGCGGCCGCGGGCGCCAGTCGATCATCGTCACCGAGCTTCCCTATCAGGTGAACAAGGCGCGGCTCCTCGAGCGCATCGCGGAGCTGGTCCGCAACAAGAGCATCGAGGGCATCTCCGAGCTCCGCGATGAGTCCGACAAGGACGGCATGCGCATCGTCATCGAGCTGAAGCGCGGCGAGGTGCCGGAGATCGTGCTCAACAATCTCTTCGCGCAGACGCCGATGGAGACGGTGTTCGGCATCAACATGGTCGCGCTCCAGGACGGCCAGCCGAAGCTCCTCTCGCTGAAGGATGTGCTCGAAGCCTTCCTGCAGCACCGGCGAGAAGTCGTCACACGGCGCACCATCCATGATCTGGCGCGGGCCCGCGAGCGCGCTCATATCCTCGAGGGTCTCGCGATCGCGCTCGCGAACGTCGATGAGATCATCGCACTGATCAAGGCCGCGGAATCACCCGCGGCGGCGAAGGCCGGGCTCCTTGCGCGCGGCTGGGACACCGGCCTCGTCACGGAGATGCTGCAGCGGGCCGGTGAAGTCTCCACCCGTCCGCCCGGACTCCCGGAGAACATCGGCTTGCAGCCGGGCGGTTACCGGCTGTCGGAAGCGCAGGCGCAGGCGATCCTCGATATGCGCCTGCAGCGCCTCACCGGCCTCGAACAGGACAAGATCCTGACCGAGTATCGGGAGCTCCTCGTAACGATCACGGACCTCGCGGACATCCTTGCGCGGCCGGAGCGCCTCACGGAGGTCATCCGTGGCGAGCTCGTCGAGATCCGCGAGAACTTCGGCGACGCGCGGCGCACGGAGATCAACCGCGACCATCTCGATCTCACGACCGAAGATCTGATCGAGCCCCAGGAAGTGGTGGTGACGCTCTCGCATACCGGCTATGCGAAGTCACAGCCGCTGACCGAGTACCACACGCAGCGCCGGGGCGGACGCGGGAAGGCGGCGACCGCGGTCAACGACGAGGACTTCGTCGAGAAGCTGTTCGTCGCCAACACGCACGATACGGTGCTGTGCTTCTCGAACCGCGGCAAGGTGTACTGGATCAAGGTCTACGAGCTGCCGCTCGCGGGCCGCGGATCGCGCGGCAAGCCCATGGTGGGCCTCCTTCCGCTCGAGCAGGGCGAGAAGATCAACGCGCTCCTGCCCGTCAAGCAATACGACGAAGATCATTTCATCTTCATGGCGACGAGCCAGGGCACGGTCAAGAAAACTCCGCTCACCGCATTCTCGCGCCCGCGCAGCAACGGCATCATCGCTGTCGATCTGCGCGACAACGATCGGCTGGTCGGCGTGGCGATCACCGACGGCCGGCGCGAGATCATCCTTTGCTCGAGCGGCGGCAAGGCGATCCGTTTTCACGAAGAGGAAGTCCGCGCCATGGGGCGCGATGCCGCCGGCGTCCGCGGTATCAAGCTGAGTGACGGACAGGAGCTGATCGCGCTCATCGTGGTCGGCGAGGGGAACATCCTCACCGCCTCCGAGAATGGTTACGGCAAGCTCACGCCGCTCGATGATTTTCCGGCGCATGGCCGCGGAGGGCAGGGCGTGATCGCTCTGCAGACATCCGACCGCAACGGCGCAATGGTCGCGGCGCTCCAGGTCAGCGCCGGGCAGGAGATCATGCTCATCAGCTCCTCAGGTACGCTCGTACGCACGGCGGTCGATGAGATCTCGGTCGTCGGACGCAACACGCAGGGCGTCCGGCTGATGCGCGTCGGTGAGTCCGAGCGTTTGGCCGGAATCGAGCGCATCGAGAGTCTCGAGGGCGAGGCGGACGAATCTCAGGACCCTCAGGGTCCGGCGGAGTCGATGCCTGACCAGGGCGATACCTCGTCAGCATGAAAAAGTCTGACGCGCCCATGGTCGATTGTTGGGCCGGTTGCTAGAATCAAACGCTCCCTCTGGCCGCATTGGTACTGAATTTCTCGTGCGAGTCTTTAACTTCGCCGCGGGGCCGGCAACGCTCCCCCTGGATGTTCTCGAGCAGGTTCGCGCCGAGCTGACGGATTGGCATGGCAGCGGCATGTCTGTCATGGAAATCAGTCATCGGAGCAAGGCTTTCATCGGCGTTGCGCAGCAGGCCGAATCGGTGCTCCGTGAGCTCCTCTCGATTCCATCGAACTACAAAGTCCTTTTCCTGCAGGGCGGCGCCACGGCGCAGTTCTCCGCAATTCCGATGAATCTGGCCGGCCCGGATTCCACGGTCGACTACATCAACACGGGGTCCTGGTCGAAAAAGGCCATCGGCGAGGCCAAGCGCCTTGCAAAGGTCAATATTGCAGCCGATGAGGCCGCCTCGAACTACATGACGGTGCCGGAGCCCGGAGCCCTGAAGCTCACGCCCGGCGCGGCGTACGTGCACTACACGCCAAACGAGACGATCGGCGGCGTGGAATTCCCCTACGTGCCGGATACGAAGGGCGAGCCGCTCGTGGCGGACATGTCTTCGACCATCCTGTCGCGGCCCATCGATGTCAGCCGGTTCGGGCTCATCTACGCCGGTGCGCAAAAGAACATCGGCCCGTCCGGTCTCGTCGTCGTCATCGTGCGTGACGATCTCATTGGCAAGGCGCGCCCCGGCACGCCGCCCATCTGGGACTATAAAGCCATGGCCGACGAAGGCTCCATGCTGAATACCCCGCCGACCTTCGGCTGGTATTTCGCCGGACTGGTATTCGAGTGGCTGAAAAAGAACGGCGGCCTGCAGGCCATGGCGGAGCGCAATCGCGCCAAGGCCGAAAAACTGTATTCGGCCATCGAGTCCTCCGGGTACTACAAAAATCCGGTGGCGAAGAATTGCCGCTCATGGATGAACGTGCCGTTCACACTGCCGGATGCCACGCTGGACAAGACCTTTGTCTCGGAGGCGAGCGCTGCCGGACTCACGAACCTCGAAGGCCATCGCTCGGTCGGCGGGATGCGGGCAAGCATCTACAATGCCATGCCGCCGGAGGGCGTCGATGCCCTGATCGCCTTCATGAAGGATTTCCAGCGGCGCAATCCGGCCAGGAACTGAGCAGTCATGACATTCCGTATCCAGACGCTGAACAACATCAGCCCGCGCGGCCTTGCCCGCCTGCCGAAGGAAAGCTTCGAAGTCGGTTCAGGCACCGAATCGCCTGATGCCATCCTCGTGCGCTCGGCCGACATGCATTCGTCCGTGATCCCGGAGTCCGTGCTCGCGATCGGGCGCGCCGGCGCGGGAACCAACAACATTCCGGTCGCTGCGCTGAGCAAGCGCGGCGTGCCCGTTTTCAATGCCCCTGGCGCGAATGCCAATGCCGTGAAGGAGCTCGTCCTCGCCGGCCTCTTTCTCTCGGCGCGCAACATCATTCAGGCCTGGGCATTTGCCAAAGGTCTCCAGGGCGATGATCACGCCATCGATGAGGCGGTGGAGAAGGGCAAGAAGCAGTTCGTCGGCTTCGAGCTGCCCGGACGCACGCTGGGCGTCGTCGGACTGGGCGCGATCGGCGTCGAGGTCGCGAATTCCGCTCTCGGACTCGGAATGCAGGTCCTCGGCTACGATCCTCAGATCACCGTTCAGCGCGCATGGCAGCTGGAATCCGCCGTCGCGCAGGCGCTGTCGCTCGAGGATCTCTTCGCGCGCGCCCAGATGATCTCGGTCCATGTTCCGCTCAATGACAAGACGCGCGGCCTCGTGAACGCGGCGCGTCTCAAGCTCATGAAAAAGGGCGGTGTCATTCTGAACTTCTCGCGCGCGCCCATCGTGGATGAGGCCGCCGTCCTCGCAGCGCTCGACTCAGGCCATCTTCACGCCTACATCTGTGACTTTCCCACCAACGCGCTCAAGGATCATCCCAAGGTCGTGACACTTCCGCACCTCGGCGCATCCACCGCAGAGGCCGAGGAGAACTGCGCCGTCATGGTGGCGGACACCCTCCGGGAATTTCTCGAGAACGGAACCGTACGCAACTCCGTCAATTTTCCGGAGGCGGTTCTGCCGCGCGTCCCAAATACCTCGCGCCTGGCGATCGCGAACTCGAACGTGCCCAACATGGTCGGACAGATCTCCACCTGTCTTGCCGCCGCGGGTCTCAACATCGCGGACCTTCTCAACAAGTCGCGCGGCGAATACGCATACACGCTGATCGACACGGAAGGCGCGATCTCCGCCGACGTCCTGCAGAGGATCCGCTCGATCGACGGAGTCCTGCGGGCCCGAACGGTGTGATGCGTGGCGCGCCGCCGCAGTGAGGCTCCGCAGCCGGCCGCGCCGCGGCCCGCGTCGCGCCGCGGTGAGGCTTCGGACCCCGGGCTTTCGCGCTCCGCACTCGAGGACATCCGGCGCCAGATCGATGCCATCGATGCGCAGCTTCACGATCTTCTGAATCAGCGGGCGCGTCTCGCCCAGCAGGTCGGCATATCGAAGAATCACGAAGGCCGCACCGTCGACTTCTATCGCCCCGAGCGTGAAGCGCAGGTGCTGCGCATGGTCCGGGAGCGGAACAAAGGTCCGCTGCGGACGGAGGAAGTGCTGCGTCTCTTCCGCGAGATCATGTCGGCGTGTCTTGCGCAACAGGAGCCGCTGAAGGTCGCCTTCCTGGGACCCGAGGGGACGTTCACGCAGGCCGCGGTCCTGACGCACTTCGGACATTCTGTTCGCGCGCTGCCGCTGGCCTCGATCGATGAAGTCTTCCACGAAGTGGAGGCGGGCACGGCGGACTTCGGCGTCGTCCCGATCGAGAATTCCACGGAAGGCACGGTCAACAACACACTCGACCGGTTCATTACATCGCCCGCAAAGATCTGCGGCGAGGTGGAGCTGCGCATCCAGCAGCATCTGATGGGCGCGATGACCTCGCTCGATCGCATAGAGCGGATCTGCGCGCATCAGCAATCGCTGGCGCAGTGCCGCGGCTGGCTCGAGGAGCATCTCACCGGCATCGAGCGGGTGCCGGTATCGAGCAACGCCGAAGCCGCGCGCCGCGCGCGCGATGAGAAAGGCACGGCAGCCATCGGCGCCCACGCGGCCGCGGAGGTCTACGGACTCAACATTCTCGCGGCGGAGATCGAAGACCGGGCGGACAACACGACGCGTTTTCTCGTCATCGGCCGCAAGCTCTTCACGCCGAGCGGCGAGGATCGCACCACGCTTCTCGTGTCCGGCACCCACACCGAAGCCTCCGGCGCGCTCTTTCGCCTGCTGGAGCCCTTCCAGCAGCACAACATCAATCTCACGCGCATTGAGTCACGTCCCTCGCATCGGCGCAAATGGGATTACGTGTTTTTCATCGACCTCGAAGGGCACGCGCAGGATGCGAACGTCGCGAAGGCGCTCGCCGCGCTCGAGAAGCGCGCATCGCTGTTCCGGGTGCTCGGCTCCTATCCCCGCGCGGTCCTCTGATGAAGTCCTCGTATCGCGTCGAGCCCGGCGGCACGCTCGCGGGGGAGCTTCGCGTGCCGGGCGACAAGTCGATCTCGCATCGCGCCTTGATGCTGGGCGGCCTTGCGCGCGGCATCACGGAGGTGGCGGGCTTTCTCGAGAGCGAGGATTGCCTGGCGACGCTCGCCGCGCTTCGCGCGCTGGGCGTGCGCATCGATCGGCCTCACGAGCAGGAAGTGCGGGTCCACGGTGCCGGCCTCGTCACGGGTGGATTCACCGCGCCTCAGTCTCCGCTGGATATGGGAAACGCGGGCACCGCCATGCGGCTCTTCATGGGCCTTCTCGCGGCACAGCCGTTCGATTCCACGCTCATTGGCGATGAATCGCTCATGCGGCGGCCGATGGAGCGCGTTGCGAAACCGCTTCGTCAGATGGGTGCGCGCATCGAGACACAGGAGGGACGGCCGCCCGTGCGCATCCAGCGCGCAGACGGATTGACGGCCATCGACTATGCGATGCCGATGGCGAGCGCTCAGGTGAAGTCAGCGATCCTCCTCGCCGGCCTCGGCGCGCGCGGCACGACGTGTGTCACGGAGCCCGCGCCCACGCGCGATCACACCGAGCGCATGCTCGCGCGCTTCGGCGCCGCGACGCGGCACGAAGGCTCGCGCATCTGGCTTGCCGGCGGGCAAGCGCTGACCGCGGCCCAGCTCGCCGTTCCGGGCGACTTCTCCTCGGCGGCGTTCTTCATCGTTGCGGCCCTCCTGGCGGCGCCCGGCGGGCTCCTGTTGCGCAACGTCGGCATCAATCCGACGCGCACGGGTCTTTTGTCCATGCTGAAGCTCATGGGCGCGGACATTCGTATTCACCCGCACCCGGTTTCAGATGCGGCAGAGCCGATCGCCGATCTCGAAGTGCGCCGCAGCCGGCTGCGCGGCATCGCACTTCCTACGGAGCTGGTTCCGCTCGCCATCGATGAGCTGCCGGTCTTCTTCATTGCGGCGGCGTGCGCCGAGGGTGAGACCATCGTCTGCGGCGCGCAGGAGCTGCGCGTCAAGGAAAGCGATAGGCTTGCCGTCATGGCGGAAGGTCTCACGACGCTCGGAATCGAGAACGTCCTGCAGCCGGACGGCATACGGATTCGTGGCCAGACGACGGGTACAAACGAGTGCTTCGGCGGCGGGCGGATCGAGAGCCACGGGGATCACCGGATTGCCATGGCCTTCGCGGTCGCCAGCGTGCGTGCATGCGAGCCGATCGTCATCTGCGATGTCGCCAACGTCCGCACGTCGTTCCCGGGCTTCGTCGAGCTCTCGCGAAGCATCGGCCTGCCCATTCACGAGCACGCCGGGACCGCATGATCACTGCGCCTGTCGTCACCATCGACGGCCCAAGCGGCTCCGGGAAAGGGACGATCAGCCGCTCGCTCGCGCGCAGGCTCGGATGGAATCTCCTCGACAGCGGCGCCCTCTACCGGCTCGTTGCGCTCGCGGGAATGGAAGCCGGGCTTGCGCCATCCGATACCGCCGGGCATGCGAAAATCGCCGCCACCATGGACGTCCGCTTCGGCGCGGGCGCGGGCGCGGCGGCGGCGGAGGAGGCTGTGTATCTGTCCGGCCGGGACGTGACCCAGGCGATCCGGAGCGAAGAGGCGGGTCAGGGCGCCTCCCGCGTCGCGACGTGGCCGTCGGTGCGGCAGGCGCTCCTCGAGCGTCAAAGGGCATTTGCGGGGCCTCCCGGGCTCATCGCCGACGGCCGGGACATGGGGACGGTTGTTTTCCCGGATGCGAGCCTCAAGATCTTCCTCACTGCGAGCGCCGGGGAGCGGGCTGCGAGGCGCCATAAGCAGTTGAAAGACAAGGGGTCGGATGTTAGCCTTGCCGCCCTTTCGCGAGAGATCGCCGAGCGGGACGCGAGAGATTCGACGCGCGAGATCGCGCCCTTGAAGCCCGCACCCGATGCCCACGTGATCGACTCGACCTCGCTCAGTATCGAGCAGGTAGTCGACCGCGTTTATGCATTGGGCCGAAGTATCTTGAACTGGCCTGCGGACGGATCCGAAGGCTGACCGATCAACAACCCCTGCCAGCGGGATGCTGACATGGATTTTCGAGTGGAAGTTAATGACCGAAAGTTTCGCCCAGCTCTTCGAACAAAGTCTCGCCAATCAACGCATCCGCCCCGGCATGATCCTCACGGGTCTCGTGGTCGATGTCACCCCGGATGTCGTCATCGTCAATGTTGGACTCAAGTCCGAGGCGGTCATCCCGCTCGAGCAGTTCAAGAACGAGCGTGGCGAGGTAGAGGTCAAGGCGGGGGAGGAAGTCGAGGTCGCTCTCGACTCCGTCGAGGACGGAAACGGCGAGACCCGGCTGTCACGCGAGAAGGCCAAGCGCGCACGCACGTGGACGCGCCTCGAGAAGGCCTTCAACGAATCCGAAATCGTCATCGGCGTCATCACGGGCCGCGTCAAGGGCGGCTTCACCGTGGAGATCGACAACGTTCGCGCCTTTCTGCCCGGCTCGCTCGTCGATGTACGTCCCGTGCGCGATACGTCATACCTCGAGAACAAGCCGCTCGAGTTCAAAGTCATCAAGCTGGACCAGAAGCGCAATAACGTCGTCGTCTCGCGTCGCGCGGTGGTCGAGCAGGAATTCTCCGCCGAGCGCAGCGCGCTCATGGACAACCTGCAGGAAGGCGCCGTGGTGCGCGGCTCGGTCAAGAACCTCACCGACTATGGTGCGTTCGTCGATCTGGGCGGCATCGATGGACTCCTGCACATCACGGACATGGCGTGGAAGCGCGTCAAGCATCCCTCCGAGGTCGTGAAAGTCGGAGACGAGATCGAAGTCCGCATCCTGAAATTCGACCGCGAGCGCTCGCGCGTCTCGCTGGGTCTCAAACAGCTGGGCGCAGATCCGTGGGAGAACATCGCACGGCGCTATCCGCCGCACACGCGCGTGTTCGGCAAGGTCACGAACATCGCGGACTACGGCGCGTTCGTCGAGATCGAGGACGGCGTCGAAGGCTTGGTGCACGTCTCGGAGATGGACTGGACCAACAAGAACGTCAATCCCGCCAAGGTGGTGCACACCGGGCAGGAAGTCGAAGTCATGGTGCTGGATGTCGATGAAGAGCGGCGCCGCATCTCGCTCGGCCTCAAGCAGTGCCAGGCGAATCCGTGGAAGGAGTTCGCGGAGAACTACAACCGCGGCGACAAAGTCAGCGGGCAAATCAAGTCGATCACGGATTTCGGCATCTTCATCGGACTGCCGGGAAACATCGATGGCCTCGTACACCTCTCGGACATCTCCTGGGATCAGCCCGGCGAAGAGGCGGTCCGCAACTATCAGAAGGGCCAGCAGCTCGAGGCGATGGTGCTGTCGATCGATCCGGAGCGCGAACGCATCAGTCTCGGGGTGAAGCAGCTCGCGAAGGATCCCTTCTCGGCCTATATCGCCGAGAATCCGAAGGGCACCATCATTCGCGGCACGGTCAAGGAAGTCGATGCGCGGGGCGCCACGATCGACCTCGGCAACGGCATCGAAGGTCAGCTGCGCGCCTCGGAGCTCGGGCGCGATCGCGTCGAGGATGCGCGCACCGTTCTCAAGGCCGGCGATGAGATCGAGGCGAAATTCACGGGCGTTGACCGCAAGACGCGCACCATCTCGCTCTCGATCAAGGCGAAGGAAGTGCATGAGGAAGCCGAAGCCGTGCAGTCCTACCGTTCCGAGCAGGGCTCATCCGGAGGCACGAGCCTCGGTGACCTGCTGAAAGAGCAGATCGGTTCCGGCGGCGAGCGCTGATCGAAGCTGAAGGCGGACGTGACCAAGTCCGAACTCATCGAGATCATCACGGCGAAGCAGAAACATCTGCCCGCCAAGGATGTGGAGCTCGCGCTCAAACAGATCCTCGAGATCATGAGCGATGCGCTCGCCCAGGGCGAGCGCATCGAGATCCGCGGATTCGGCAGCTTCTCACTGCACTTCCGTCCGCCGCGCCAGGGCCGTAATCCAAAGACGGGCGAGGCCGTCGCGCTCGCCGGCAAGTACGTGCCGCATTTCAAGCCGGGCAAGGACCTGCGCGAGCGCGTCAACGACGGGCAGTCGCACCCGATTCGGGATTAGCCGCCCCGCGCATTCCTGCGCGAACGCGTTCGTTTGTTCGCTGTCCGGCGGCCCGCGGTCTGCCTAAGCTCCCTCCCGACCCTCGCGTTCGGGTCGTCATCCTGGAGCTGTCATGCAATCGTCGAAGTCTCCGCTTTTCATCGTCGCTTTTCTTCAGGCCGCTGCGGCACTGGCCGGCCCGGTCGATATCAACTCCGCAGATGCGAAGACGCTTTCGAAAGAGTTGAAGGGCATCGGGCCCGCACGCGCCGAGGCCATCATCAAATACCGGACACAGCATGGGCCGTTCAAATCGCCGGACGAGCTCGCGCTGATCAAGAACATTCCGCAAAAGGTGATTGACGCGAATCGCACCGACATCCGCACGGGCGCCGTTGCGGCATCCGGCGGTACCGAGAAAGTCCGCGCTCCGGCGGCCGGCCGGGCGGCCCCCACGCCCCGCACTTCCGCGGCGCAGCATCACTGATCCTACGCGTGAGCCTGGAATACGCGTGAAAAGGTCCAGGCCCTGCCGCCGAATCCGGTCAAGTTCACGTCAGGGGCCGATGCCGGTGTTGCCGCCGCGCATCGGCCATCTTTTTCGCTACACTGCCGCACCGTTAAATCGCCTCAGGCAGTCGTATGGCTCTCACCTCGATGATTCGTACCGCCGTGTTTCCGGTTGCCGGTCGCGGCACCCGCTTTCTTCCGGCGACCAAGGCCAGTCCCAAAGAGATGCTGCCGGTCGTCGACAAGCCGCTCATTCAGTATGCGGTCGAAGAGGCCCTCGCTGCGGGCGCGAGCCGTCTTGTTTTCATCACCGGCGCATCGAAGCGTGCCATCGAAGACCACTTCGACTCCGATCAGGAGCTCGAGGCTCTGCTCGAATCCCAGGGCAAGAGCGAGCTCGTGGACACCTTGCGAAGCGTGCTGCCCTCTTATGCGTCGTGCATTTATATCCGTCAGCCCGCGCCCCTGGGCCTCGGCCACGCGGTCCTCTGCGCGCTTCCGGCGGTCGGCACAGAGCCGTTCTTCGTGCACCTGGCCGACGATCTCATTCACGGCGAGCCGCCCTGTCTCAAACAAATGGCGGACGTCTATGCGGCCAAGCGCGCAAGCGTGCTTGGCGTCGAGCAGGTGCCGCGCAAGGATACGGATCGCTATGGCATCGTCGAGACGGAGGCCGATCGCTCTCATACCGGCCGCATCCGCAGCATCGTCGAAAAGCCCAAGCCTGAAGCCGCTCCGTCCACGCTCGCGGTGGTCGGGCGCTACATTCTGACGCCCTCAATCTTCGAGCATCTGGAGCGTATCGGCCGCGGGGCCGGCGGAGAGATTCAGCTCACGGATGGAATCGCATCGCTCATGCGTGAAGAGGCTATTTATGCGTATCGTTTCACCGGCAAACGATATGATTGCGGCAGCAAGCTCGGATATCTTCAGGCCACTGTCGAATACGCGCTTGGCCATCCCTCGCTGGGCAAGGATTTCCGGAAATACCTGCAGGGGATGACCAAGGAATTTGACAGCCGTCGAAAGAAATCGCGTTGACCGAAGCCGTGGAGGGCTGCGGCACGCCGCTTGCGACTTCCACTGTGCGAGGAGAGTTTTCAATGGCTTCAAGCCGCCGTCCACCATCCGATTCAACCCACACGCCCCAGTCTCAGAAGCCGAAAGCCTCGGCTGTTTCGAGCCCGCCCAAAGCTTCGCCCGGTGCGCTCGGCAGCACGCTGGCACCGTCTGTAACGTCGCCGGCCAACACGCCGGTGGTCGCACAGGCAACGCCGGGAAGGAAGGCTGCCGCACCCGGTAAGCCCGCAGCGGCACGAGCGCGGAGCGCCGCGGCCACCGGAGACAGTGACGGAGCCAAGGCGCCCAGGCGCGGCCGTGCTGCGCCCGTGCGGTCGCAGGTGAGTCCGGAGGAGCGGCACGCGATGATCGCTGAGGGCGCTTATCTGCGTGCCGAGCGGCGTGGCTTCGGCAGCGGTGATCCCCTCTCCGACTGGCTTGCCGCGGAGCGCGAGGTCGACGAGCTTCTCGGTGCGAATGTGACCAACCCGGCGCAATAGCGACCTGTCAACGGGCCGCATCGCGCTGCGTTATGGAGTGTGTAATGCGAACTTCATCCCTAAGATTGATGACGGGCTCGGCGGCTCTGATGATGATGGCGGCGATCGCGGCCGGCGCTTCGCCGGGGGCGGACCGGACTCAGAGCGCGAATACGGCTCAGCCGGCGAGCGAGGCGACGGGTCAGCCCCAGGGCCAGCCGCAGGATCAGCGCATCAACAAGCCGATGCTCGCGCAGGCGGCAGATGCCGTCCCTGCGCAATGGACCCGCAAGAAATACAGCTTCTTCTATCAGGGCTTCACGTCTCACTACACCTGCGATGGGCTTCGGGACCAGGTCGAGGACGCCTTGCGCAAGCTCGGCGCGCGCCGCTCGGATCTCAAGGTGCGTGAAACGGGCTGTGCAGGCTCACCTGACCGCCCCTCGCCGTTTCCGGGTACGGACATCGAGATGAGTGTCCTCGTCCCGGCAAAGGATGCTCCGGCCAACGAGACCGTGCAGGCGCACTGGAAGACGGTCGATCTGAAGCTCAACAACAACCGGCGAAACGACCCCGGTACGTGCGAGCTGATTGACGAGATCACCAAGAAGATCGTTCCGCTCTTTACGGCGCGGAATGTCGAGTCGCGGGCCACCTGCATCCCGCATCAGCTCTCGGGCGCGCAGGAGCCCACGCTGAAGCTCGATGTCCTGAGCGCGGCCACAGACACCGACAAGCGCTGAAGCGCGTGCCGCTGGCCGCTCGGGGGCGCAGGGGCTAGAGGCTTAGCGGCTCGCCGCGCCGCTCAGGGCCGGGCCGCGCCCGGCACCTTCGTCTGAACCGTCTCAAGTGCCCTCGCGATCTCGAGGTGCCGGTGGCGCGTGGGCAGCACGTCCTTGGCATACGCCGGCGTCATGCCCTGCGCGCGAGTCTCGCCCTCGTATTTCACGAGGTCCTTCTCATGATCTTTGATCACGCGGCGAACAAACGGCGCGCCAAACTGCTGCTCTGACGGGCCCGCGTACCTGGTGTACGTTTTCTGCTCGTCCGGGCCCGCGGCTTTCGCAGGCGGCAGACCGAGCTGTTTCGCGACCACCGGCGCGATCGCAACGAGCGCGACCGCCACCCAGCGCGAGACCGAGCGTCCCGCATCCAGCGCGTCGCCTCTGCCGATATTCCCCTCTGCCACGAAGTCCATGATCAATCCTCGCCGCCGCCCTGCATGGCACTAACGGTGCAGCCGTGCGCGCGTTCCGCGACGAGTGTATGTTACTTAATGTATAATTTAAATGTAATCAACGCATTAGAATGTATACTTTGTGTAAATGATATGAAGGCGAGCGAACGCTCCTAACGCCGCGGAGTCTCAGTCAGCATGACTTTCGATGCTTCACATCCACCCGCGACACCGCCGCCGGCCCGGAACAGTTACGACGCGGACGTTCCGCCGAATCTGCTTGAGTTCATGCTGCGAAGCTGGAACCCGAAGCCCCGCAAGCTTCCGAAAGTGCTGCCGAATGCCGCCGGTTTCGCGCGCCGGCGGGAGCGTTTGTCCGCCCGGTTCCCAGGCGAGCTGCTGGTCATTCCGGCCGGGCATCCAAAGGTTCGCGCAAACGACACTTACTACGTCTTCCGGCCCGCCACGGATTTCTACTATCTCACCGGCGCACTCGAGCCGGATTGCGTGCTCGTGATGTCACCGCGCGGGGCGGGGGCCGGAGGCCCGGGCCATGACGCGTTCCTGTTTGTCGAGCCGAATCCCGGAAAGACCAATGCAACCTTCTTCACGGATCGAAACAAAGGTGAGCTCTGGGAAGGTCCGCGGTTCGGCGTCGAGGAGAGCGCGCAGCGGTATGCCATCACCTGCCGGCCGCTGAGCGAGCTGGCCGGCGTCTTGCAGACCAGCGCACAGCGCGCATCGCGCAGCCGCATTCTGCGGAGTTACTCGCCACGTACCGAAGATCTTCTTCAGCTGCTCGAATCGGAAGCGCAGCGGCTGCACGATGCCGAGCTTGCAACGTTCCTCTCGGAGATGCGTCTCATCAAGGACGCGGATGAGGTACGCGCGTTGCGGAGCGCCGTGAGCGCCACGGGACGCGGCTTCGAGGATGTCATCGCGCGCCTCCCGAAAGCGCGGAGCGAGCGCGAGCTGGAAGGGGTGTTCTGGACGCGCGCCCGGATGGAAGGGAACGACGTCGGGTACACGTCCATCGTCGCTTCGGGCGCGCACGCCTGCACGCTGCACTGGAAGAAGAACGATGGCGTTCTGCGCAAGGGAGATCTGCTTCTTCTGGATGCAGGCATCGAGGGCCATGCGCTCTATACCGCCGATGTCACGCGCACGCTCCCGATCTCGGGCAGGTTCACGCGTGCCCAGCGGGAGATCTACGACCTCGTGCTCAGCGCGCAGGATGCGGCGCTCGCATGCGTGCGGCCGGGCGAGGACTTCATGGCTCCGAACCGCGCGGCAATGAGGGTGCTTGCGCGGGGACTCGAGCGGCTCGGCATTCTGCCGATGAGCGCTGACGAGGCGCTGCGCGAAGAGAACCAATTCTATCGGCGCTACTCGCTTCACAACGTGAGCCACATGCTGGGGCTCGACGTGCACGACTGCGCTCAGGCACGTGCGCAGAATTACAAATACGGCCGTCTCGAGGCCGGCATGGTGCTGACGGTCGAGCCTGGACTTTACTTTCAGACCGATGATCTCACGGTGCCGCGCAGGTATCGCGGCATCGGCGTTCGCATCGAGGATGACGTGCTCGTCACCTCCCGTGGGCACAGGGTGCTCTCCGCGGATCTTCCGCGGGACCCGGACGCGATCGAGAAGTGGATGCGCTCGATCTGGCGCCGCGCGGCTGCGCGCCGGCAGCGATGAGCTAAGCTTGCATCCTGCGCGGCCCGGGCCGCGGCTCAGGGTGAAGCATGGCGCGATTTTTCAGGCATATCGAGCATCACGCGGCGGAGCGTCTGGGCTGGCTTCGCGCGGCGGTGCTCGGGGCGAATGACGGCATCCTGTCCACCGCGAGTCTTATCATCGGCGTGAGCAGCGCGGAGGCTTCGCGCAGCAGTGTTCTCATCGCCGGAGCCGCAGGCCTCGTCGCAGGCGCCATGTCGATGGCGGCGGGCGAATTCGTCTCCGTCAGCTCTCAGGCGGACGCGCAGCGCGCGGACCTTGCGCGCGAGCGGCGTGAGCTCGGCGAGAATCCCGAGGACGAGCTGCGCGAGCTCTCAGGCATCTATGAGAATCGCGGGCTCGAGAAAAGCCTTGCACGCGAGGTTGCACGGCAGCTCATGGCACACGATGCTCTGGGCGCGCATGCCCGGGATGAGCTTGGAATGTCCAGTCTGACGGCGGCACGGCCGATCCAGGCGGCGCTCGCATCCGCTCTGGCGTTTGCATCCGGCGCGGCGCTTCCGCTCGTGATCGCCGCGGTCGTTCCCCTTCGCTACGAGGCGATCGGTGTGGCGGCGAGCAGCCTGGCGACGCTTGCGGCCCTGGGGGGTGCCAGTGCGCGGATCGGCCATGCGAGGCTCGGGATCGCGACGTGGCGCGTGACCCTGTGGGGTGCGCTCGCCATGGGTCTTTCAGCAGCGATCGGGGCCGCGATCGGCACAGGGCTGGGCTAGAAGCCAGAGGGCAGGGACCCGAGATCCGGCTCAAACAGCCTCGCTTGTAAATCCCACCGATCATGGGTATTAACGGTTCATCGAGCCTGCGCGCCCCTCCTGCGCGCCGGAGAGGGAGCAGCATGCGCCTACGAGCGGCATTGATCGGTGTTGCGGGGGTTCTACTCAGCGCGCTCGGCGCCCTTCATGCGCCTCATGCCGGGGCAGCCGAATACAACCGCCGGATGGTGCTCATCCGGGCGCACTATCTGTGCGACTGGGCGCCCTCGCATCTCGACATTCGCGAGAATCCGATGACCTTCTGCAAGTCGCTCACGGCGTGGGCACTCGAGGGCTACGGCTACGAGAAGATCGAGACGGAAGTGATGCTCTGGTGGGCGTTCTGGATTCGCAAGGATCCGGCGCTTGGCGCCGCGTACCTCGGCAAGTTCGAAGATGCCTTTGCCGCCGAGCAGCGCGAGATGCAGCTCGCCGCGGAAGGGCGCTCGCCGCGCATGAAGGCCCGGGCACGCCGGGGCGAGGCCGTGGCGCGCAACGCATCGATGATGTCGCCGACGGATCTTTGTTCAGCGCTCAACTACTACCGTCTGACCGCCTTCCGCCAGGAGCTGGAACGGCGCCATGTGCTCTCCGAAGAGGAATGGCATCTCATCGATGAGGAGCGTCTCAAGATCGGGATGTCCGAGCTCGCGATGGTTTGCTCATGGGGCAAGCCCAAGCGGGTGGACCGGGTCGTCAATTCGGCGCCGGAGCACAAGATGCACGTCTATGCGGAAGACCGGATCGTGCATACCGAGGGCGGGCACGTGATCGCCGTGCAGGATGCCGACGGCCGAGCCCGTCCCTATACCTGAGCCGTCGATCGGGAAAGCGGCGCGCCCGCGCCGCGCGGAAAGCTCAGACCCTTTCGGTCTCGCGTGCTGCAGCGGCCTCGCGTGCGGCGCCCTCGCGCACTTCGCCGGTTGCGCGCGCTTCGGCCGTCTCGCGGACCGGCGGGGGCTGGATGCCGCTCGCGGTCAGATCGTGCGTCAGCGCATCCTGAGACTCGCCTTCCCTCATGGCCTTCTTGAAGCCGCGGATGGATGCGCCGAGGTCCGATCCAAGTGTCTTCAGCTTCCGGGTGCCGAATACGAGCAGCACGACGACAAGAATGATCAGCAGGTGGCGGGGGGCGAAAAGATCCATTGAAGCTGCCTGATTGAATCGATGGATCGATACTACTCTGTGAGGCGCTCTTTCGCATCGACGGGTCCTGCGAGCTCCTAAGGTGGATATTGCTGCGATGCAGCAACAGCCGCGCGTGCTGCTTCGCCCGCTGGCGCGACGCTGCGCGCCCGCGCGCTCCCCTCGCGCAACGCTACGCACCTGCGCTCGCGGCTCACGTGACGCTAGTGACTCCGCTGCCCGATGCGCTTTAGCATGCTTTCGGAGACGGACAGTCTGACAACACGGAGAGAGGGCATGTCGCGAAAGATTCTTTACACGGCGACGGTGACGGCAGCCGTCGCGGGTCTCGCTGCCGGCATCATGATCGGCCATGGCGCTCAGGCGGCCACGGAAGATCCGGCGCTCACCGCGGCGGCGCGCCTCGGCATCACGGCGTTCGAGAATGACGCGGAAGTGGGTGGGGGCGGGGCGCCGGAAAAGCTTCTCCTCGACAACGATGTCGTGCGGGTGAACCTCGTTTCCTTTCCGAAGGGCTTCGATCGCAAGGGACGGCTCAAACGGCGCTACAACCAGCTCCTCGTCTATCTCGATCCAGGTGATTACACGATCACCTGGAGTGGTACGACCGGCAAACCGCCGCCCCCGCGCAACAAATCGCACGTGCCGTTGCCCGTCGGAAGTGCCGTTTATCATCCGGCCGGCACCGTCGTCTCGGACTCGCACATCAACAACGCCTATCGCGTCCTGTTCATCGAGATGAAGAAGTAGCCGGCAGGCGTGGTGCGCGGCTTACATGAGCATGACGGCCCCATCGGATAGCGGACTTGCGGCCCTGCGCGATGCGCTCCGGCGCTTTGCCGCGGATCGCGATTGGAACAAGTTTCACTCGCCCAAGAATCTGGCGAGCGCGCTCGCGGTGGAAAGCGCGGAGCTTCTGGAGCACTTCCAGTGGCTGACCGAAGAGGAGAGCGCTGCCCTCGATGAGCCGGCCCGCGCGAGGGTGTCGGAGGAGCTCGCGGACGTGCTTCTTTATTTGATTCGTCTCGCCGATCGCCTGGACGTGGATCTCATGGCCGCCGCGCGCGCGAAGATCGGACGCAACGCGGAGAAGTATCCGATCGAGAAGGCCCGTGGAGTTGCGAGGAAGTACAACGAGCTATAGCGCGCGCATAGAGGGGAGGTCTGTATGAGAATTTCTGCCTGGGTGGCAGCGGCAGGTTTGCTGGCGGCGTCCCCGTGGGGTGTTGCGGCGGATCAACCGGCGGCGGTGAGCCGCGCATCCGCGGACGGTCCGGCGGATCTCGTGCTGCTGCACGGGAAGGTCATCACGGTCGATCGCCATGATTCGGTCGCGCAGGCCATTGCGATCCGGGGCGGCAGGATCATCGCGGTCGGAACCGATGGGGAGGTCCAGGCGCTCGCGGGGCCAAAGACCCAAACAATCGACCTGAGGGGCCGCGCGGCCACGCCGGGTCTCATCGACACCCACGCGCATATCTCCCAGGGCGGATTCAGCGAGGTCTACGGCGTGCGCCTGAGCGATGCATCGAGTGTCGCGGACATCGTTGCGCGCGTGAAGGCCGCGGTCGCGCGGTTGAAGCCGGGCGAATGGGTGCAGGGCGAGGGTTGGGACGAAGGCAAGCTCTCCGAGCGGCGGTATGTCTTCGCGAAGGACCTCGATGCCGTCTCACCCGACAACCCCGTCTGGCTCGGACAGACGACCGGCCACTATGGCGTCGCGAACAGCTACGCGATGCGGCTCGGGAAGGTCGGCGGTGCGACGAAGGATCCGCCCGCGGGCACGATTGACAGAGATGCGCAGGGCGCGCCGACCGGCGTGCTGAAGGAGTCCGCGCAGGATCTCGTCTCGAGGCTCATTCCGGAGCCGTCAGTGCAGCAGCTTCAGACGGGCATCGCGCACATGCTCGAGGAGCTGCATCGCGAAGGCATGACGGCTTTCAAGGACCCCCTCATCAATCCATCCGTCTGGGCGGCCTACAAAGGTCTGCTCGATAGCGGCAAGCTGACCGCGGATGTTTGTGTGCTCTGGGGCGCGGGGGCAACGGTCGCATCGGCGCAGAAGGCGCTCGCGAGCATCCAGGCGCAGCCGCGCCCGCCCGCATCGCTCGGCGACGGGAGGCTTCTCTCCTGCGGCGCAAAGATCTTCATGGATGGAAGCGGCGGCGCGCGAACCGCATGGCTGTACAAAGAATGGAACAAGAACTTCCGGGAGATCGACCGGGGCAATTTTGGCTATCCCGCGGAAGAGCCCGAGGTGTACCGGCAGCAGGTGCGCCTTCTTCATCAGGCCGGCGTGAATGTCGGAACGCATGCGATTGGCGACCATGCCATCGACTGGGTCGTCGATACGTACGCGCAACTGCTGGCCGAGAAGCCCACGAAGGGGCTTCGTCATTCCATCATCCACGGCAATCTGCCCACCGATCATGCGGTCGAGACCATGGCGATGCTGCAGAAGAAGTACGACGCCGGCTATCCGGAGATGCAGGCCGAATTTCTCTGGTGGATCGGCGATAACTACGCGGCTAACTTCGGCCAGGACCGGTCGCAGCATCTGGTGCCGCTGAAGACCCTGGAGACGCGCGGCGTGCGCTGGAGCGGAGGGTCCGATTTTCCCGTCACACCCATTCCCGCGCGGCTCGGCATCTGGTCCGCCGTGGATCGGCAGACCCTGAAGGGCACCTGGGGATCGCAGCCGTTCGGCACCGCCGAGTCCGTCGATATTCATTCCGTGCTGCGCGCCTATACCGCCAATGCCGCGCCGGCTCTGTTCCTCGAGAATCGGACTGGATCGCTCGAGAAGGGGAAGGACGCCGATATCGCCGTGTGGGACAAGGATCCGTATACGGTACCGTCGAAGGAGCTCAGGGACCTCAAGTGTCAGCTCACGATCTTCCGCGGCAAGGTGGTATATCAGGCGCCATAGGGCGGGCGGAACGGTTGCGAAAGCGGCGCGGCACGGAGACTGCTGACGGGATCGCAGGCTGCGTACGGAGGCGAGGCGATGCACATCGAGGATGAAGAGCTGGAGATTCACTGCCCATGCGGGGCGCGATTGACCTTCACCGTGCGCGATGCGTGGCGATCGGTCGAGGTCGCGTGCCTTGAGTGCGGCGAGACTTCCAGGGTCCACCCGGAGGATCATCCCGAGATCGAGGACATCCGCCGGGAGATGGATGAGTACCTGCCCGGCTAGACCGGGCGGTCCCGAATATCCGGGTTGACGCGCCTCCGGCATCCCCGGAGAATTCGCGCCCTTCGAATGCTTCCCCGGTAGCTCAGCGGTAGAGCGTCGGACTGTTAATCCGTTGGTCGTTGGTTCGATTCCAACCCGGGGAGCCATCTAAACAATAGCTTACGCCGTATTCTTCACATTTTAGATTGCCGGTCGGCCTTACCTCACCGGCCTTGTCTGTGTCCCGCCCGAGGCACTGCCGCGGCGTCAGCGGCTTTAATGAAGTTCTATGGCGTACGTCTGACGTTCATCAAATCCAGAGCTTTGCGAAGACCTTCTGCCAGTTGTTGTGCATCCGCGTTAGCCCAGAAGTGCATGAAATAGAGATGCGGTGATTCTTCAATCATGTGGCTGTGAAGCGCAGTGACTTCGATTCCACTCGCGCGCAGTGTCTTCAATACTGGATCGACCTCACGTCCAAGAAGAACGAAGTCACCCGTTGTTGCAGCCTTGCCTCCGCCCGTCGGCTGAAAATTGATCGCCACAGCGGTACCCATTGAAGGCGGAATTATCATTCCGCCCTCCTTGATGATCTCTGCCCTGGGAATGCTGAACTGGTAGACGCCGCCATTCGAGGTGCCTTTCGCTCCCAGCGTACGATTCAGGACCGCGATGTCGAGATCGGGTGCCGTTGACGGAGCCGCTGCCGCTGGAGCGCCAGGAGGGGTATGACTCAAGGCAAGCGCCGCATGAAGCGTCGCCGCCAGTTTCTCGGGATTCCCATGTCCGCTTACATGCATGTACAAAACCGGGGTTGACGTTCGGATCAGGTGATTGTGGATCGCGGTAATCCGGAAGCCGTCCTCAATGAGACGCTTCATCACGGGACTGATCTCATCCTCGGTAAGCACCAGGTCGCCCATGACCATCGACTCAGCTCCCGTCGGAGCGAAAGCGAGCCACGATCCAAGAGCAAGCGGGGCCTTGATCTGCACGCCATCGACCATGACTGAAAGGTCGGAGCGGGGGAAACTGTATTTGCTGATGCCGCCGGGTTGAGCGGCGCCTTTTCTTTCCAGAGTCTGATCTACTTTTGTCCAATCAGCTGCATACGTGAGGCTGGAAGTGAAACCCAGGACCCCAAGAGCAACCGCAACACGAATCCGACGCATGGCGAAGCTCCCCCCACTCGCGGTAATTGTTCCTTTTTTAGCATCCCTTTCTTAGCGGAGCCAGGAGTCTTAGCGCAGCGAGGAGGCGCGAGCCTTGTTCAGCTCCTCAATGTGCCCGCACAACCGGGAGCTCAGTTGCCGCGCGGTCGAGGGCACTACGCGCCACACCGAGTGTCAGCACCAGACAACGGCTATTGCGAGCGCAGAAACCCGCGCGCCTCCTTCAGCGCATCCTCACGCATGCCGCTCTTTCCCAGCTCGAGCAGCTCCGCGTAAAACGCGCGCGCCTTCGCATCGTTAGCCGAGGCGCGTGCAGCCTGCGCCGCGCCGAGCACGCTGTTGAAGCGCCCCGGATAGAGCGCCAGCGACCGTTCATACGCGCTCAGCGCTTCTGCTGGCTCGCCCTGGGCAATCAGCAGATCGCCGAGCAGCTCGTACGCCGGGATCGTGGGGGCGGGTGTCACGGGGTGCTTCGGCGTGGCCGCTTCGAGCTCGGCAGCCTTGCGCATCTGATCGATGCTGACATCACGTTGCCCCTGCGCCTCGGCAAGCCATGCGCTCGTGTCGAGCGCAAGCACTCGAATGTTGCGGGTGAACAGCACTTCGCCGGACTTCTCCGCTCTGGCTTCCAGGGTCCGCAGACGCGCAAGAGCCTCGCGCGCCGCATCGAGGTCTTTCTCATGTGCGGCGCCGAGGCCTCGCGCAAACCACGTCACGGCCTCGGCCCAGGGGAAGTTATCCCAGTCGAGCGAGGATGGCTCTCGCGGGACCAGCTCACGCGCCTCCCTCCACTGCCGCCGCTCGAGCGCGAGGCGGGCCCGAGTGGAGGCGAGGTGAAACGCTGTCTTGAATGTCGGCTCGAGCGCAGCAGTGCTTTGCAGGCGCTTCACGACCTCCGCGGCCTCGTCATCTGCGCCTTGCTGCAGATAGGCGTAAGTGAGGTACTCGATCGCGTGTGGATACTCATCCCACACGAACTGCCCATGATCCCCGGAGCGAAACTTCAGTGCGGCATCGGCCGCACGGATATTTCCGCGAATGACGTCGGGCCATTGTCCAAGCCGCGTGAAGATATGTGTGGGCATGTGGAGTGCGTGAGGATTCTCGGGCGCGATCGTCTCGTACCGGCTGACGATCTCGAGCAGCTCGTGCTCACGACCGGGCACGTCGTTCGCATGGATGAGGTAGTGCATGGCGCCGGGGTGTCCGGGCTTGAGCGCATACACCTTGACGAGCAGCGCCGCGGCGCGGTTGGCATGATCCAGATCCACGTGATCGCCCGGCGCCGTGGCAAGAAGCGCGAGCGCATAGAAAGCGTCCGACTCCGGGTCCTGCGGAAACGCACGATAGACTTTTTCCTGGGCCTTTTCCCACCGCTCGAGACGCTCGCCATAGTTCGGAGCCGCTGTCGCATCAAAGAATGCGGCAGCGGCTGCAATGAACAGCCGCTCCCGGTCAGTGCGCGGCGAGAGGGCTCTCGCCTTTCGCGTGCTCTCCAATCCGCGCTGCAGATCCGCTGGCCCGGGTCGCGTCGGCCAGAGCGGCTGAAACAATGTCATTGCAACCCCCCAGTACGCCATCGCGCACTGCGGCTCGGCCGCGATGATCTGCTCGAAAGCCTCGCGCGCCTGCGGATAGGTCATATGGTGAAGCAGCGTGACGGCTTGGTTGAAGGCCATCTGAGCCCGGCCGGAGCATGAGATCCTGAACTCCACCGTTTCGGACCCGTGCCCTGCGTGAGCCGGCAGTTGCGCACCCGCGCAGATCGTCAAACCTGCCGAGAACACGGCCAAGGACACCGCCGCGACAGTCAAATGTCGGTTCATTTGCTTGCCGGCACTCGGGCCGCCTCATGGAGACTGCAGGTGTCCGTGTAGCCCCCGGTGGCGGCCTTGTCAACCGCTCTCGCGCCATCAGGTCCACGCCGCGCTCTCAGCCTTTTACTCCGCAGCGCTCGCGGCCTCGCAAACGTGGTTGCGCGGATTGCGGCTCATCGCAGCTGACACAGTTACGCCGAAGAGTCAACGTGAGAAATTACACAATTACACCCGAAATGCGCGGTGCACGGATCGATACCTTCCTGACAAACTGAGCCGACAAAAGGAAGGAGGAGCTCGAGTGCTTATTTTGTCACGCCGCGTGGGCGAGACGCTCAGGATCGGAAGGGATATCACGCTCACGGTCGTCGCCATCAGGGGCCGGTACGTGCGCATCGGTATCGAGGCTCCCAAGCATCTCGCCGTGCATCGTCAGGAAGTCTTCGAGCGGATCTGCGCGGAGCAATCAGATCCCGGGGCTGTAGCTCAGCTCGGGCATGCAGGCTTCAGGGTACGCGCGTCCAGTACGAACGCGGTACCCTCGTGTGTAGTGCTCGCGCCTGAAAACGATTGAGCGCCTCCAACCGCCTGCGGCGTCCTTCGCAGGCGCCCACTCCGCAGGCGCCTTGGCGCGCTACACGCGCCGCACTGTACGGGCGTAGCCCGGGAGCCTATTCTGCCGGAGGAGCCAGGCATCTGAGCGCTCTCGGCATGACACAGGAAGAAAGCAAGAACGCCATCCTCGCCCTGTGGCTGGAGCGGCCTCCGGAGAAACGCACGGAGGCGGATATGCTGATCTTCTGGAACGATCTCGCGCGGTCGAAGCCGGATCTGCACCGGTTTGTCTGCAGCGGCGACCGCTGGGAGCGGGTATGTGCGTGGTTGAAACCACACACGCGCTGATACGTTGCCCTGGAGCCGCCATTCGTGGCTGAAGTGGGACGAAGGAGACTCACCATGCTGAACAGACTCCCGGGCGGTGCCTGTAGCGGCGCTGTGCTTCTCGCAGGTGCTGGAATGACCGCCGCGAACGCCGCGGTCCCGCCACGGCGAGCCCTCGAAGTGCCCTGCATGTGTCAGAGCGACCTCAAGAAAGCCGTGACCGCGCAGCGTGAGGTTCCCGCCGCTGTACAAGAAGCTGCGGGGGAGGGCTGGCCGAAAAACATCGAATTCAGGCTCTATCATGCGGGATATCGGCCGGTGCGCTACGACAGCCATGATTATTGGTGCCGCATCGAGCCCGAGACGGGCTCCCGGATCGCGCCTCATGTGCGTTGCGTGCTCGCGCATGATCTCGAGGATGAGTACCGGCAGAATCAATTTCTCTGACCGGATCCTTCTGCGAGGCAGGGCAGGATGAAGCTGCGCGAAAGTGGCATGCCAGGCGCCGCTTACTGGGAATCACTCTTTGACGTGCCGCTCATCATTGAGCGTTTCGGCTTCAGGGATCTGCAGGGCGATGTCGCCGAGCTGGGCTGTGGTTACGGCACGTTCACCCTGCCGGTGGCGCGCGCCATCGGCGGATCGGTCCACGCTTTCGATATCGACGAGGCCATGGTCGAGTCAACACGCGCGCGCGCCCGCGAAGCTCGATGCTCAAACATTCGCGTGGGCGCACGCGATGTGCTGAAGAAGGGCTTTGATGTCGCGACATCCAGTTGCGAGGCCGTTCTCCTCTTCAACATTCTTCACGCGGAGCAGCCGGTTGAGCTGCTCCGCGAAGCTGCCCGCGTGCTCCGACCCAATGGATTCGTGGCGGTGATACATTGGCGTACGGACGTAGCGACTCCGCGTGGACCGAGCGCAGCCATCCGGCCCGTCCCGGATCAAATCGATGCATGGGCCGCCGGAGCGGGCGGTCTACGCTCGCCGGCGAGCTGGTTCGATCTGCCGCCCTGGCACTATGGTGGACGGTTTCTGCGGGAGTCACCATGAAAGGGCGTGCCCTTGCGCTCTTCTTCCACCTCCTGAGCGCGCTCGCCTTGGGCGCCTGCGGCGGCGGGGGCTCTGACGGCGCCGCGAGCTCACCCCCGCCGACGGGCTCGAATCCGCCGCCCACGACGCCCGGTCCACCGGACCCCGCTCCGCCGTCGCAATCCACTGCTCCGCAGATCAGCATCGCCCGCGCATTTCCTGCTTTGAGCTTCACCTCTCCCGTTGCGCTGATGCAGGCGCCAAACGATACGTCGCGCTGGTATGTGGTGGAGCAGGGCGGCGTGGTGCGCAGCTTCCCGAACGATCCCACCGCGAGCAGCGCGAGCGTGTTTGTCGACCTGAGCGCCAGGGTCATATCCGGCGGCGAGCAGGGGCTGCTCGGCATGGCGTTTCACCCGGACTTTCCAGCGAACCCGCACGTGTATCTGTCCTACACGGCGAGTGCGGGCGGCGCAGCCGTGTCCAGGATCTCCGAGCTCACTCTGCTACCGGGCGGTACGAGCCTCGATGCCGCCTCGGAGCGTGTGCTCATGAGCGTCCGTCAGCCGGAGGCGAATCACAACGGCGGGAACATTCGCTTCGGACCCGACAATGATCTTTACATCGGGTTTGGGGACGGGGGCGGAGCCAACGACCAGCATGGCTCGATCGGCAACGCACAGCTTCTCACCACGGTTCTGGGCAAGATATTGCGAATCGATGTTGATGGCAGCTCGGGGTCCGCTCCATACCGTGTCCCGATCGACAACCCCTTCGCCGGCAATCCGACATGCGAACTGAACGGAACAGGCGCGATGAATTGTCCGGAGATCTTCGCGTCCGGCTTTCGCAATCCGTGGCGGTGGAGCTTTGATCGGAGCGGAGGGACGTTGTGGGTCGCCGATGTGGGGCAGGGTGCGCGCGAGGAAGTCGACCGCGTCCTCATCGGCCGCAACTACGGCTGGCGATGCGTGGAAGGCACGCGCGCGACCGGACTCGAGTGTGGCGCGAACCCCGATCCTCAGCCTCCGGTCGCTGAATATGGGCACGATCTCGGCAATGCCATCACCGGCGGCTTTGTTTACCGTGGTTCCGCGAGTCCGGCCCTCGCCGGCCGCTACGTATTCGGTGACTTCGGCTCCGGGCGCGTGTGGTCCATCGCTGCGGACAGCGCGCCCACCCTCACAATGACCTCAGCCGGCGCGCTCGACTCGCACCTCAGTATCAGCACATTCGGCGAGGGCGCAGATGGCGAGATCTATATTCTCGACTACGCGGGCGGTGGGATCTATCACGTCAGGGCGAACTGACGGCCGGTCGCCTGATACGCGCGCCGCAGCGCTGGCGGCCAGAGCTAATGGCTCAACCGCAGAAGCCCCGCGATGCTTGCGATCAACTCGCTCGCCTCGATGGGCTTCGCGAGATGCAGATTGAATCCTGAAAGAAGGCAGCGCTGCCGGTCCTCGGCACGGGCATAGGCCGTGATGGCGATCGCCGGAAGCGGACGCGCTGAAGCCTCGTCGAGGCTCCGGACCTTACGGATCAGCTGGAAGCCGTCCATATCCGGCATGCCGACATCGCTCAGCAGCACATCGAATCGCTCGCGGCGCAGCAGCTCGAGGGCCTCGTGTGCGGTCGACGCGCAGGTGACCTCCGCGCCACCTTCATCGAGAATCCGGGCGATCAGCTCGCGGCCGTCAGGCTCATCGTCGACCACGAGGACGCGAGCGCGGTCGAGATGTGGCAGCTCAAGCCCGTGCGCCTCACCGCCACTCGTCTCCTCGGTCTTTGAAAGCGCATTCGCCGTTGAGCGCACGTGCGAGATGGGCAAGCTGACAATGAAGCTGCTGCCTTGATTCTCGCCGGCGCTCTTGACGCGCACGGAGCCGCCATGCAGCTCCACTAGATTCTTCACGATCGAAAGCCCGAGTCCCAATCCGCCAAAACGGCGTGTCGTCGTGGCATCGGCCTGACGGAATCGATCGAATATATAAGGCAGAAAATCCGCACGGATACCGATACCGGTATCCTCGATGCAGATTTCGGCATGAGAATTCACCCGCTCCAGGACGACCTGAATGCGGCCGCCTTTTGGCGTGAACTTGATTGCGTTCGACAGGAGGTTCCAGAGCACCTGCTGCAGCCGGCCTGGATCTCCCCGAACGATCGCCGTCCGGGAATCGAGGACGGGCTGGATCCGGATGTCCTTCGCCTGTGCGGATTGTCTGACGGATTCGATCGCATAGGTGACGATGTCCTGCAGCTGCAGTTGCTGCACCTCGAGGTGGACTTTTCCGGAGATGATCCGGCTCATGTCCAGAAGATCGTTCACGATCTGCGTTTGCACCCGGGCATTGCGCTCGATGGTCTCGAGGCCGCGCTCGATATCCTCGGGTTTCGATTTGCGCTTGCGCAGGAGCTGCGTCCAGCCCTGTATCGCATTCAGAGGTGTGCGCAGCTCATGCGAGAGAGTGGCGAGAAACTCATCCTTCATCCGGCTCAGATGCTCTGCCTCGGAGCGGGCGGCCCGTTCTGATGCCAGGAGCTGGTCTCTCTCGGCGACGAGCCTCGCAAGCTCCTCCTCCCGCGCCTTGAGCTCCCGCTCGTTGCGTTTGCGGGCGGTGATATCGTGCGCGATCTTGGCTGCGCCGATGATGTTGCCCCGGGAGTCGCGGATCGGCGAGATCGTCAGCGAGATATCGAGCCGCTCGCCATTATTGCGGATACGGACGGTCTCGTACCGCTCGATGCGCTCACCCCGGCGCAGCTTCGCGAGGATTTCGTCTTCCTCGTAGAGGAGGTCTTCCGGGATGATGCGCGTGATCGACTGACCGATCATCTCGGCCGCGGTGTAGCCGAAAAGCCGCTCGGCGGAGGCGTTCCAGGAGGTGACGATACTCTGGAGCGTCTTGCTGACGATGGCATCCTCGGAGGAGGTCACGATGGCGCCCAGCAGGGCCCGCGCTCGCTCCGCATCGTCGACGCCGCCTACCGCGGCGAGCCGTGCTCCCTCACCCCTGATTGACGCTTCCACCCGGCTCCTTCCCCGTGATCACGGCGGGCATCGCAAGTTTCGTGCCGCATCAGCGGACCCCTGCCCGTAACCGGGATCCCTCGGGTATTGCGGGGTGCGGGTCTGGGCGGGGTCACCCGGTTGCCGGTGATGCGCATCCAGCGGACGCGTCAGGGGCCGGAGCGCTCAATTCGCGACCTCCCGCCCTCCGGTCCGTGGCGGACAAAGGTTCAGGCTCTCCTTCGCTTCCTCGCGCTCTTGCCTGCCTTCGCTTTCTTCTTCTTCTGCACCGGTCTCTTCGCTTTCCGGCTCGAAGGGCGCGACACTTTCCTGGCGCTCCGGGCGGCGGGCAGCCGCAGCACACCCTCGCCGGAGACGGGGTCGGTGACGCCCATGTCACCGCCGAGATCCTCGAGCATGTCCCGCATGCGATCCAGAAGTCCGATCATCTCGGGACGCGCCGCGACCAGGCTGTTCCAGTTCCGCCATTCTCCGACCAGACAAAACGTCTGATCGCCGGTGCGCACGAGATTACCGCCGAGAAATCCTCTGAAATTCGGCCGGAGCTCGCGGTGAGTCTGGATGAAAGTCTGCTCACGGCCGGGCTTCACTTTGAACCGGACGATATTGAACGCTGGCATAGACGATCCCCCACGTTCTTAGATGTATAGCGTTGCGATCATACTCCGCCCGATGGCGGAGCTGCAGACGCGTTCCGCGTGTTGCCGCAGACTGACGCGCACCCGACCGCGCACTCCCGCGCACCACCGGCACGGTGCGCCGCACCATCGGCGTTCATGCGCCGAGCTGAAATTGCACGCCGTTCACGACCAGTCCATCGGAAAGGAACCGCACACCGGCGCGCTCCGCCTCGTGTTGACGGGCGAGTAGCTGCTGCACTTCGTGAGCGGTGACCCGCGGCCGCGGTGCGCGGGACGCAGCGCGTCTCTGCAGACGCGCGACCAGGTTCTGTGTCGACTCTCGCTCTTGCATGCGGATCTCCGGGCGGGTTGCAAAGGTTTAACCGCGGCGCGGTCGGCTACGCAAGCCCTAAGGTATGCAGCTTGCGACATGCCGCACGAATTCCTGCGGAGGGAACGCATGGACTGGCACGTCAAAGACATCGAGCTGCACTTCGTAGACTGGTTCTGCGCGACATTCGGCTGCGAGCCGGGCCACGCGCCCGAGCGAATCGTGATCGCGCTGCAGCGGCTCCTCGCCGCCGTTCCGAAGTCCGCCCCCTTCGATCTCGCAGTGCTGGATGCGCCGCCCCTCACTTCAGGGGCCGCCTTCCTGCTGACCGAGTGTCTGGCACGCATGGGAGCGGTCCGTCACGGCATCCGGCGCCGCCAGGCCGTGCTGACGCCCAACGGCAGGCGGCTCGCGGCATTTCTCGAGCGCCATGGCCGCGACGAGATTCTGGAGATGTTTGAGAAGGCCGCCCCGCGCCTGCGTTGCCTGCCGAATCTCTGCAACTGCGTCATAGGGGATTGCCGTAGCGACAATGCGTTCTGGGACGATCACATTCGATCGGCCGAATGCCGCCCGGTGGCGCATCAGCGGACCGGCTCGAGCACCAGCACTCTGGCGGATCCGGGCCGCAGGGCCGCTCGTGCGGACCGGTTGCCGGAGTTCTCGAGCGCGTCGGCGCAGATGACAAACAGCCGGCCGGTGCCGGGGTCTACCGCCATCGTCCTCGCGAGAGGCTGCGTGGGCACCGTGTCGACGACTTCATAATTCCTGCTGGCATTCTGACGAACGACGGTGATCGTGCCTTCGCCGTTCGAGCTGAAGGCGAGTTTGCGCGCCGGGTCGAAGGCTGCGGCGTCACTCCCTTTCCCGATGGGCAGCATCGAGACAATCTGCCCGCTGCCGGCATCGACAATGATCATCTTCGCATTGGCACAGGTGGAGAACAGCCGATTTTCAGAGATGTCGATCGCAAGCCCGCGCGGAGTCATACAGCCTGGCATGGGCCAGCGCGCATCGACCCGAAGCGCTTTCGTGTCGACGCGCGCGATCTCGTGCTTGTCCGTGATGTTGACGTAGAGATGACCAGCACCGTCGGCGACCGCAAACTCCGGTCTGCCGCCGAGCGGCATCTGCTGGATGACCTCATCGCTTTCGGTGTCGATCACCGTGGCGGCCGCGGGATCGCCTTCGACGACGAACACACGATGGCTGGCCGGATCGTAGATCACGCCATCGGTGTCTTCGGCGGCGGGCAACGTCTTGCTCACTTTCAGTGAGTCGAGATCGAACACGAGCACCGATTTCTGCCCGCGGCTGCCGGCATAGCCTTTCCCGTGCGCGGTAACGAGCGCAACACCGTTTGCACCGGGCACCGGCACTCTTCCAATCACCGCTCCGCGGGCGATATCGATGACATCAATCCGCGTCGAATGCGCGGCGTACAACCTGCCCGAGTCCGGATCGAATGTCAGATAGTCCCATCGATCCGGCTCGCCGAGCGGGATCGATCCGGTTACGGCGTAAGCATGAGTCGAGACGGCCGCTCGGGCGGGCGTGGACGCGCTCGATGCGCCAGGGAGCGCGGTCCCGAGGATCAAAGCTGCGGCAAGCGAGCGTGAGATGGGGAGCATTTCAACCTCCCTGGCGAACGAAGCGCCAGGCAAAGGACGGCAGCACGAAGAGATTGAGCAGAGTCGAGGTGACGAGACCGCCGAGCACGACGACAGCCATGGGTCCGCCGATCTCCTGCCCGGGCTCATGGATCCCAACGGCAAGCGGCGCCAGGCCGAGCGCGGTCACGGTTGCGGTCATGAGGATGGGAATCAGGCGCTCGTTCGCGCCGCGCTCGAGCGTGGGCAGGTCCCACGCAGAGTGCTCGACTTCCACCAGGTGCTCGTAGTGAGCCAGTTGCAGAATGGCGTTGCGGGCACTGATCCCAAAGACGGTGACGAGGCCGACGACGGCGCCGAGGGAGATTCCGATGCCGGTGACCACGATGGCCAGAATGCCGCCGATCAGGCTGAACGGCAGATTTGCCAGCACGAGCCAGCCGTGCGCGCGCCAGTGAAACGCGGTACGGAGCACGAGCACGATGGCCGCCGTCGCAAGGAGCGAGTAGAGCAGGATCTGATTGCGCGTCTCCCGCCCCGCCGCGGCGGCGCCCGCGTATTCGATCGTGGTTCCAGCGGGGAGTCTCACACTGCGCGAAATCGCAGCGCTGACATCGCCAGCGACGCTCTGCAGCGCACGTCCCCGCACATTGAAGGTGACACTGACACGACGCTGTCCGCCATCGTGCTCGATGTTGTATCGGTTCCTCGCGGGCGTCAGATGCGCAATCTGTCCGAGCGGGACCGGCCCGAACGGCGTGGCGATCGGAAGCCGGCCGATCCCGGCGGGATCCGTGCGCAGTGCCTCAGCGAGCAGCAGAGTGACCGGGACGGAGCGGATGCCGGCGTAGGTCTGTCCGACCGGCTCGCCCGCGTACGCCGCATGCACCGCATCGAGCGCGGACCTGAGCGTGATGCCGTACTGGCTCAGAGCTTCCGGCGTGATCGAGATGTCATAGGTCGGGGTACCGCTCTCGCGGCGAAACTGGAGATCCCGAACGCCCTCGATGCGTGAGGCGGCGGCAATGATCTGATCTGCGGTTGCATCGAGCTCATGCAGATCGCTTCCGAAGATCTTGATCGCGATCTGCGCGGTTTCTCCCGTCAGACTTTCGCTGATCCGATCGCCGAGAAAGGTGACGACCTCCGCCTGCAGGCCAGGGTAGTGCTCGACGATTCTGCGCAATGCGTCCTGCGCTTCCCGCTGATCGATGCTCGCGTCCGGGCGCAGCTCGACATGGAGCTCGCTCTGATGCGTGCCCCAGGCATCCTCGCCCAGCTCCGCGCGCCCGATCTGCTGCTCGACGCTATAGACGTAGGGGAGCTTCAACACATCGGCGCTGATGCGCGTGCCGAGCCGCCGCATCTCCTCCAGCGAGAGTCCTGGCATCCGGCTCGACACCTGCATCACGAAATGGCCTTCGCGAAAGTCCGGCATGAAAGTCCCGCCGATGAACGGCAGCATTGCAAGGCTCGCGAGGAAGAGCACTGCGAGCGTTATTGCAATGATTCCGATGCGCCGCGTCGCGATCTCTATCGCGCGGGACTGGACGACTTTCAACCGCGTGAGCCAACGCGGCTCCGGTCTGAGATCCTCCGGCTTCAACAACAGGGCCGAGAGCGCGGTGGTGGTGGTCATCGCGACGATCAGCGATGCGGAGACCGCGAGGATGAAGGCGAGGGCGAGCGGACCCAGGAATTTCCCGGCAAGACTGGTCGAAAACAGCTCGGGCAGGAAAACGAGAATCACCACGACGGTGGCGAATACGACCGGCCCGCGCACCTCCAGGGACGCCTCCCGGATCACATCGAGTCGCGCAAAGCCGGCGGGCTTCTGCTGGCGCAGGCGGCGGAGGACGTTCTCGATTCCAATGATGGCATCATCGACGAGGACGCCGAGCGCCACGGCAAATCCGCCGAGCGTCATCGTATCAATCGTGCGGCCCATCAGATTCAACGCGGCAACCGCCGCGAGAAGCGACAGCGGGATCGCAAGGAAGGCGATGAGGGCGGCCCGGACGTTTCTCAGAAACAGGAACAGCACGATCAGGATCAGAGCCGCCGATACGAGGAGCGAGTGCGCCAGATCGTGCAGGGCGCGCTCGATGAAGTTCGCGGGCCGATGGAGCGCCGGATAAACCGTGATGCCCTGCGCTTTCAATGCAGGCGCGACGCTCGCGAGCACCTTCTCGACGGCAAGCGTCGTCGTGAGTGTGTTGGCGCCGTACTGGCTGGCAAGCGACAGCAGCACGCCCGGCCGGCCCATGATGAGCGCGTCGCCCGCCTTCAGCGCCGGCCCCTCGCGGACGTCCGCAACGTCCGCGATGCGTAGCGGAACGCTGCCGCGCGTCGTGATGACCGTCTGACGCAGAGGCTCGAGGAGCGGCCGGGGAGTAGGAGACTCCAGCAGGATCCGCTGCTCCGGCGTGTCGATGAAACCGGTGCCGCTCAACCTGAGCGATGCGCGCAACGCATCTTCGAGATCCGACAGTGTGATCCCGAAGCTTGCAAGGCGGTCCGGATTCGGAAGCACCTGGATCTCCCGTGAGCTTCCGCCAAAGAGGATGACGTGCGCGACGCCGGGCACTGCCAGGAGCCTTGGCTTCAACACCCACTCCGCGGCATCGCGCAGCGCGTAAGCATCGAGCCGGTCGGATACCAGGCCGATCTTGAGAAGATCCATCGTGCTCGAGACGAGCGGCGAGAGCTTCGGTGTGGCAGTGCCGGGCGGTAGCGCAGCGATCGCTTCGGCCAGCCGCTCGGCGACTTCCTGGCGGGCTACATGCGGGTCGACCGAGTTTCCGAAACTCACGGTGATGATCGACAGACCCGGAATCGATTCGGAGCGCATTGCGGTGAGGCCTGTGACTCCGCCGATCGCGCTCTCGATCGGACGTGTGAAAAGCTGTTCGACCTGCTGGGGTGCGAAGCCGGGCGCCTCGGTTTGAATGTCCACCTGCGAGGGAACGAAATCCGGAAACACATCGAGGCGCGCGCGCGCCGCGAAAGCGATTCCGGCGATGAGGAGCAGGGCCGTCAGCGCCGAGATCGCGCCGTGGCGGCGCGCACTGAAAGAGACCAGCGCACGGATCATCGGTGATGGCTCACGTCGTCAGTCGGGCTCGCCGGCGCCCTGTTCCCTCGCGAGGAGGATTCCGGCGCCCTGGATGACGATACGGTCCGAGGCCGCGAGCGCCTTTTCGAGGGCGTAGCCGCCCTCGACGTGGCGCTCGGCCTCGATGGGCAGGCGCTCGAAAGCTCCGTCCGGGTGCTGGACGTAGAACCAGGGTCTCGCATCAAACAGGACCATCGCCGCGCCGGGAACGAACACGCCGCTCAACGTTTCGCCGCTCAGCGCGGTGGCGGTGATGCGCTCGCCCTCCGCGAGCGCATTGCCCGGGATGACGGCGAAGTAGCTTCGTCCGGGGATGTCAGGATCGGCGGGCGCGGGCCACGCGGGCCCCAGCGAATCGATGGTCTCGGGCTCTCGCCTGCCGAGCCGGATCGCGCGAAGTCCCGCGCCGTGTGCAAGCGGCGGGCCGGTGGCGGGAAAGGTGGCGCGCAGGATCTTTCGCTCGCCCTCAGCAAGGCTCTGCAGGAGCTTGTCGAGTGAGCGGCCCTCGAGCGCAGGCCGGCCGATCAGGCCGGACAGCTTCTGTCGCGCGAGCTCCGATCCCGCGGCATCGACGGCGGACTGCCTGACCGCAGCTTCGGCCTGATCGGCTGACAGGGCCCCGGGCGTGCCCTCGAGGCGCCGGGCGCGCGCGAGTGCCGTCCGGCTTTGCGCGGCGACAGCCTGCGCCTGCTTCAACTCCGCGACCGACTGCGCAATCGTGTCATGCGGCAGCACGACGCCATAGCCGGTGAGCTGCAGGGCGCGCTGAGTGGACGCGGCAGGGATCGTGCGGATGCCCGCATTCTCGATCTCCTGCGCATCCAGCTGCATCGCATTCTCCTTTCCGGGTGCGGCAGCCTTCGGCTCGTCGTCATCGGCTGCGCGGGAGCTGCAACCTCCGCAGACGAGCACACCGAGAAGAGCCGCGGCGAGCGTCCCGCGGGTACCGGTCACCGGGCATCGGACTCGCCGGCGGAGCGATGCTTTCCTCATGATTTCCAGCCCCCGCCGAGCGCCTTCGCCAGAGAGACGACCGCGTCGAGCCGCGCGAGTCGCGACACGAGCTCCCTGTCATGGGCGGCGATCAACGTCCGCTGCGCATCGAGCACCGACAGGATGTCCGCCGATCCCTGCCGGAAGCGGATCTCGGCGCCATCGAAGGCCGCCTGGCTCTGCATCACCGACTCCCGAAGCGGCGCGGCCTGCAAGTCGAGCATGTGGATCGCGCTCAATGCGGTCTCGACATCGCCCAGTGCGGATTGCACGGCGCCCTGATAGTTGGCGAGCAATTCATCCTCGCGAGCCTGCGCCTCGTTACGCGCGGCCCTGCGCTCGCCGCCATCAAAGATCGCCTGGACAAGCGCCGCGGCGAAGGTGACGGAGCTTCCGGTGCCTGCAAGTGTCGTGACCGCTGCGTTGAACCCGGGCTTTTGAATCGCACCGGAGGTTGAGAGGGTGATCGCTGGAAAGAATGCGGCGCGCGCCACGAGGAGATCGGCGTGGGCCGCACTGAGCTCATATTCCGCCGCCGCGATATCGGGACGGTGCACGATGAGCTCAGCGGGTGTTGCGGGCGCAAGGGCGGGCGCAGGGATGCCTTCGAGACCTTGCGCCTCCACTTCAAAGCGCTCGGGCGGGATGCCGACCAGCAGAGCCAATGCAACCAGCGCTTCCCCCTCCTGCTGCTCGAGCGTCCGCGCAGCCACCTCCGCGGTGGCGACGAGCGCACGCTGCGCCGCAACCTCCTGCGGACCGACGGTGCCCGCGGCGAAGCGCGCATCGACTGCATCAAACATCCGCCGCGTTGCGTTGACATCGGTTCTTGCCGACGCTGCTCTCTCCCGAAGAGAGAGCACGAGGAAGTACGTCTCGGCGACGGAGGCGTCCGTGACGAGCTGCAGTGCATCGCGGTCGGCACGGCGTGCGCGCGCGCCGAAGGCCGCCGAGTCACGTGCGCTCCGGTTTGCTCCCCAGAAGTCGAGCTCATAGCGCGCCGTCAGTCCCGCGGAGGAATCCGTCTCGGACGCCTGCATCGAGCCGGCGTGGCCCCGATAGTGAGTCGCGCTGGCATCGAGCCCGACCGAGGGAAGAAGCGCAGCTCCGGCCGCGCGGGCGTGCTGGTCGGCTTGCCGCACGCGGGCCGCCGCGGCGGCCAGATCGTGATTCTGGCTCCGGGCAGTTTCGACCAGCCGCAGGAGCTCGGCGCTGCCGAACGCGGCCAGCCATTCGCGGGCGGCCGATTCAGGCGAGGCCGCGGGCGAAGCGGCGACAAAGGCGGAAGGCAGGTCAATGTCAGGGTGCAGATCCGGACGCGGGTGTGCGCACGCGGCGAGCAGCGGACCGACGGACAGCGTCGCGATCAAACAGCGTGCCGTGTGGCGCATGCCCCGCAGCATCGCGGGAATGAATTAGCAAAGAATGAGCTACCCCCCAGGGGGCTTCACCGGATACGTTCCGACACCTTCTGGCGACACTTTGACAGTGACGTGGCAGTACACCCAGTCTTTGGCGCGCAGGAGGAAATCATGGCCGCTGATACCAAGGACCTTGTGAGGCTGTCTCTTGTTCGTCTACGCAGCGGACAACTGCCGCGCAGTACTCCGGATCAGGAGTTCGGAGGATTGGGTAGCGATACCGCATGCGATCTCTGCGGCGAGCCGATCACGCCGCGCGAGATCGCGATCGAGGCGGTCTACAGCGATGCAGGCGAGCTGTTCTTCCACCCCGCCTGCATGAATGCAGTGCGCATTGCCTGTCGTGAGGCGGGTGGTGAGCGTTTGCCCAATACGCCCCTCGCGCGGTAATCGGCGCGTGGACCCAGCCGCTTCACGTGACTGGAGAAGCTCATCGCCCGCCCTCGGCCGGTGCCCGTTCGGGCCGGTCGCGCGCGCTGCTTACGCAGTCCCTGCCCCTGTGCTTGCTTCGATAAAGCGCGGTATCGGCGGCTCGAAGCATCCGTATCTGGATGTCCGGCGCGCCTTTGGGGACAACATCCAGGCCGCAGACGCCGAACGATGCGGTCAACCGCGAAGCGGGAGGCAGGCACTGAAGCTGAATCGATCTCACTCCGAGACGCGCCCGCTCGGCGACCTGCGCCGCCTCGGCCGGGCCGGTCTCGGAAAGAACGATGGCGAACTCCTCTCCGCCGACGCGCGCGATCCAGTCCTGTCCTTTGCGCATGATGGAGCTCAGTGACGTTGCGAAGGCCCGCAGAACCTGATCGCCCGCCGGGTGGCCGAAGCGATCGTTGATGTCCTTGAATCGATCGACGTCGCACATGATCAGCGACAGGGGTCTTCGCGTTCTGACGGCCCGGTCGATCTCGCGCTGGAACTGACGATCAAAGAAACGGCGATTGGCGACGCGGGTGAGCTGATCGACGGTCGAAAGCATCCTGCATTGATCGAGCGCCTTCTCGACTTTTGCCTCGAGGTTCGCGATCCGGCGAATGGCCCGAAGGAGCGATACGAACATGCGCAGATCTTCCGAGGCATTCCCGATGAGCAGAACGGAGAGCTCGGGGCGCTGCGCCCGGGCAAGCTCTGCCAGCTCCTGATGATCCGTGATCAGGACGAGGATGGATTCATCGCGGAGCCTCTGCAGCGCCAGTGCCGCGCTGCGGGCTTCCCTGACGTTGAAGCCGGCATTGACGGCGGCATCCAGGGCCCGATCGGCGGCGGCGCCGCTCTTTGCGAACCATAGCGCAGACGGCCGGATCTTGAGATGCCGGAGTACGCTCGTCACGCCCGAGTCAGCGCGGGCCGCCGAGCGCGTGCGCCTCCGGCGCCTCTCGCGCGTGGGCTCGGGGGAATCAGGATCGTCGGGCGCAAGTGCGTTCATGAGCGCGCGATCATAGGCATGCGGACCGGGCGTGCTCGCGCTGCAGCTCACGAAAACGGGCTCGCGCCCCGCGAATTGCCAGATCGCGGTGATGGGCCGGCGCGGGTTATGGTCAGGACCCGGACGGCTCGCACTTAACGGGCGGGTTATGCCGGGCGCGTCACGAATCCGCGCTCGGCGGAGCGGTTTTCAATCTGCCCGGCCGTGCGCGAAGGCGCTCTAATGTGCGCGGCAGCTTTTCCGTCAGAAACGATCTACGGAAGTTCGACTAATCATTAGCTAAGCGGCGATCCGGACAGTTCATTCATGCGCATATTCCTTATCGAAGAGGACCGGGCGACCGGCGCCGCGATCGTCAGCGCTCTGACCGCGGGCGGCTACGCGGTGGATTGGGTCCGGAGCGCGCGTGACGCGGCCACGGCGTTACGCGACATCCACGCCGGGTATCAGATCATTCTGCTCGGTCAGGCGCTGCCGGACAGGAGCAGTCTCGATCTGCTTCGGAGCCTCCGCCAAGCCGGCAATCACGTCCCTGTGCTCATGATGATCCGCGCCGACGATCTCCCGGAGCAGATCGACGCCCTGGATCTCGGCGCCGATGACTTTCTCGTCAAGCCTTTCGAGATGCCGGAGCTCACCGCACGCATCCGCGCAGTGGTCCGGCGCGATGCCGGCCGCGCGGAACCTGTATTGATGACCTCCACGCTGCGCCTCGATCCGAATTCGCGGTGCGCGATGCGCGATGGGATCACGATCGGTTTGACGGCGCGCGAATACGCGCTCCTGCACGCTCTGATGACGCGGCCCGGCTCGATCTTCTCGAGAGCGCAGCTCGAGGAGCGCATCTATTCCAGGACCGAGGCGGTGCAGAGCAACGCCATCGAATTTCTGATCCATCAGCTGCGGCAGAAGATCGGCCGCGATCAGATCGAGAATCGGCGCGGCCTCGGATGGCGTCTCTGTCCCTGAGGCGGCGCGGGTCGCGCAGCGCACGCGCGTAGCCGCCGTGGGCTACTATGAGCGCCGACATGCGCTCTCACGTCCCAGGTTCGCACCTGCTCGCGCTGCTCGCGCTGCTCGCGCTGCTCGCCGCTGCATCGCTCTGCCATGCCGGCGAGGCGCGGAAGGTCGATCGCGCAGCGCGGGCCATCCACGAGCGTCTCATCACACTCGATACGCATCTGGATACGCCCATGCATTTGGCCTGGACGGACTGGAGCATGCTCGACCGCCACGCTGTGACGGAAGACGGCTCGCAGGTGGACCTTCCGCGCATGATCGAGGGCGGGCTCGACGGGGGCTTCTTCGCCATCTACACACCGCAGGGGCCGGTCACGCCGGAAGGGGATCGCGCGGCGCGCGATGCCGCGCTCGTGCGAGCCGTTGCCATTCGCGAGCTCATCGCCCGATACCCGAATCGATTCGAGCTCGCCCTGCGGGCCGAGGATGCCGCGGCGATTGCCGCTCGCGGCCGGCGCATCGTCTACATGAGCATGGAGAACGGATATCCGCTCGAGGCGGATCTGTCGCTCATGACCGCGTTCTACGATCTCGGCGTGCGCCTCATGAGCCCGGTCCACTTCCTCGACAATCGCCTCGGCGACTCCAGTACGGATCCCGCCGGCCCTAAATGGAATGGGTTGAGCGAGCTCGGACGTCAGTTCGTCGCGGAAGCGAATCGCCTCGGAATCGTGCTCGATGCCTCGCACGCCTCCGACCAGGTGCTCGACCAGATGATCGAGCTGTCGAAGACGCCCGTGCTCCTGTCTCACTCCGGGTGCAAGGCGGTCTTCAATCATCCGCGCAACGTGGATGATGACCGGCTCCGCGCGCTTGCGGCAAAAGGCGGCGTGATTCAGATCTACGCCTACAGCGACTACATGATTCCGCCGGTGCGAAATCCGGAGCGCTCAGCGGCGCTCGCCGAGCTGCAGGCCTTTGCGCGGACGCTGCCGTCGACGCGCGCGAACCGTCAACTCATCGCGGAGAGGCGGCGCGATGTCGATCGGCGCTTCCCGGTCCCGCGCGCGACGTTCGACGATTTCATGACGCATCTTCTGCACGCACTCGCGGTGGTCGGAGTCGACCACGTCGGCATCGGACTGGATTTTGATGGCGGCGGCGGGGTGACGGGCCTGGAGGATGCGACGAAATATCCGCGCATCACCGAGCGGCTTCTCCAGGGCGGCTACTCGCGCGAGGACCTGCAGAAGATCTGGAGCGGTAATGTGCTGCGTGTCATGCGGGCCGCCGAGGCCGCGGCGGAACGGCCGAGGCATTGAGCCGGTCCATGTGCCGGCCCATGCGGAACGCTCATAACCGACACCTATCCGAGAGACCCAGATGCCCTGCAAGCTGAAGCTGCATTTTCCGGCGGCTCAGGCCCGTCCCGGCGATACGCCCGGCTTCGCGCACATTCAGGTTCCCGCGGCGGGCAGCGTCCGGCGCCCGCCGGTCGATACCGTCGAGTCGAGTGTTCGCGATATGCCGTACGCGCTGATTCGAGTGATGGATGAGTCCGGTGCGGCCGCCGGCGAATGGGCCCCCAGGGCCGATCCGGAGACGCTGCGCCGGGGCCTGCGCGCGATGCTCCTGACCCGGTTGTTCGATGAGCAGATGTACCGACTGCATCGGCAGGGAAAGGCCAGCTTCTACGCCAAATGCACGGGGGAAGAAGCGATCGGAGCCGCGCAGGCTCTTGCGCTCGATGAGGGCGACATGTGCTTTCCCACGTACCGGATGCTCTCGTGGCTCATGGCGCGGGACTATCCGCTTCTGGATCTCGTCAATCAGATCTTCTGCAACAGCGCCGATCCGCTGAAAGGCCGGCAGCTGGCCTGTCTCTATTCGTCGCGGCAGCATGGGTTCTATTCGCTCGCGGGCAATCTCGGGAGCCGCTTTGGCCATGCGGTTGGCTGGGCGATGGCCTCCGCCTATAAGGGCGACTCACGCATCGCGATCGCGCAGGTCGGGGAGGGCACCACCGCCGAAGGCGATTTCCACGAGGCCGTGACGTTTGCCACGGTCTATCGTGCGCCGGTCGTGCTGTGCGTAACGAACAATCAATGGGCGATCTCGACACCCGCCAGCATCGCGGGAAACGAGGATACGACCTTCGCGGCCCGCGCGATCGGCTACGGCATTCCCGGCCTGCGCTGCGACGGCAATGATTTTCTGGCGGTCATGGCCGTGACGTCCTGGGCCGCCGAGCGCGCGCGCCTGAATCTGGGTCCGACACTGATCGAGCTCTACACGTACCGCGTCGCACCGCATTCCACCAGCGACGATCCTTCCAAGTATCGCCCGGCAAACGAACCGGAGCGCTGGCCCCTGGGAGACCCGATCGAGCGGCTCAAACAGCATTTGATTCGCACCGGCGAGTGGAGCGAGCCGCGGCACGCAGCACTCACGAAGGAGCTGACCCGCGCCGTGCGGGAGGCCGTGAAGCAGAGTGAGACCATCGGCACGCACGGCCAGTCAAAGCCGCCGCTGAGATATCTGTTCGAGGATGTGTTCGCCGAGCCCGACTGGCGGCTGATCGAGCAGCAGCGCGAGATCGGCGCCTGAGCGTAGCCGGGCTCACTCGACCAATGTTTGCTGTCATCTTCGAGGTTCAGCCCCGGCCGGACCGCTGGGACGCCTATCTCGGCCATGCGAAGCTCCTGCGCCCCGAGCTGGAGAAAATCGATGGTTTCATCGACAACATCCGGTACAGGAGCCTCACGCGCCAAGGCTGGATCCTGTCGCTGTCGAGCTGGCGCGATGAGAAATCGGTCGTGCGGTGGCGGACGGCTGCAGGACACCACGTCGTGCAGGAACGCGGGCGAGCCGCGATATTGCTGGATTATCGGTTGCGCGTAGGAGAAATCACGTCCGACACGCATGTCCCGGCCGGGCATGAAATCCGGGAGCAGCGTCTCGATGAGACGGAGGCCGGAGACGCGCGGGCGATGATATTGATCGATGCGAAGCGTGCACCGGGCGCGTCAGTGACGCCTGAGAAAACCGCTCACGTCCTGGGGCTCGAGCGACGCGCCCCGGGACTCGTGGCGTGGGACGTTTACGATGCGGTGTTGACGCCGGGCGATCTGATGTTGACGCTCGCCTGGAGAACAAAGGAAGACGCGGAAGCGTTCACAAAATCTTCCACGTTGCCGCGCCCGGCGCGCCGGCGGCAGGTGCGCATCATCCGCGACTACGGCCTGTCGGACCGCCGCGAGGCGCCGCAGTACTATCCGCCCGCATCGGCGCCGGCCGCTGATGAAAGTCATCCACAAAGCCCGCCGCCGCGAGAGTGACTTACAGGCGCTCCATCCGCAGCCATTTCCGGTCGCCGATCCATGCGTGCTCGAAGGCCTCGCGGGCGGCGGTGGCTTCAGGCGCGCGGTTTCGCGCCTGCTCGCTCTGCGCGAGTCCGTAGAGCACCCACCCGTTACGCGGCGTTCTGAGGAGCGCCGTGCGGAATGCCTGACTCGCCTCGTCGTATTTCCCCGCCTTGAACAGCGCCGCGCCCAAAGACTGGCTGACCGGGTAATACCAGTAGGCCGGCTCCTGGTATGGAATCGTGCTCTCAATCGCTATGGCGTCCCGATAGTGGCTGGCCGCCTCATCGTAATGACCTTCCGCGTGCGCGAGACGGCCGCGGGCCACCAAGGCCGCCAGGGAAAGGAGCGCTGGCGCGGGTACGCCTTGCTCGATCATGGGTTTGAATCTTTCCGAGGTGCGCAGTGCCGCAAGCGCGCTGAGCTCCTGCTCGAAATGCGATCGATCCCGCCGCTGCGCATACGCGACGGCACGCGCATAGAGACGCATCCCTTCCGCGTAGGGAAGCCGCGGATCCGGCGCAGGCATGGCCAGAATCGCCTCAGGCTCGGCGAATTGCGCCATCGCGAGAAAGGGGGCGGCATCGATGGCCTGCACCCACGCGATGCGCGCGGACGTATTCGGATCGAGGAGCGTGCGGAGCCTGGCTGCCTCACGCATCACGGTCGCCATGTCGCCAGCCAGCTGAGCAGAGGTGACAATGAAGTGCACGTTATGCGGATAGTAGCCGTAGCGCACCAGACTCCGGTCGTTGGTGCCCCGGATGAACGCTTCATCCGAGCGCGCGGCGGCAACGTTGATGCGGATCGAGTCTTCGTAGCGCCCGAGAAGCTCATAGATGTGCGCGGGCATATGGACGAGGTGGCCGGCGCTCGGGGCAAGTCTGTTTGCAAGCCGGTCAGCCGCGGCTTCCGCAAGATGCGGATTCGCGCTGTTCTCCATGAGATGGATGTACAGATGTTCCGCCTGCAGGTTTGCAGGACTGCGCGCGAGCACGGCCTCGATCAGACGCACCGCCTCGCCGCTGCGCCCGAGCGCTGTGCGTTTGTCTTCCTGCCAGTAGTTCCATGGGCTCGTGTCCATGATCGCTTCGGCCGTCAGAACGGCGACGTCGTCATCCTCCGGGAACCGTGCGGCGACGCGCAGCATCGCGTCCGCGTAGGCGGCATCGAGAGCGGCGCGATCGGCGTCTGCTTCGCGGGAGTAGCGATGGGACATCGCCTCGATCAGGGATTGCTCGAGCGGCGATGCGCGGGTGCGGAGCGAGACCGCGCGGTCGAGTGAGGCCAGAGCCGAGCCACGATCGCGATCATCCATCGGTGCATTGATATTCGGGCCGAGCGCGAGCGCTTCGCCCCACCAGCACAGCGCACAATCCGGATCGAGCCGCTGAGCCTCGCGGAATGATCGAACCGCGCCCGCGTGATTGAATCCGTAGGTCAGAAGCAGCCCCTGATCGAAATAGCGCCGAGCCTGCGCGCTGGACGTGGTGATCGGCCAGTGAGGTTTGGTGAGATCAGGATAGAGCGGGATAGGATCGGAAGCCGCGCCGGCCGGCCGTGCTGCCGCGGCGGCGAGGCGCAGCACGTGCGAAAGCGATGCCGGCTCCTTCTGGCTGCTGCACAGCGACAGGGCGAGGCGGGTTGGATCGGGCTCGGCCCGCGCACCGGAGGCAGAGCTTATTTGATGCGCAGTTGTGAAGAAGCCGCTCAATCCGGCAACTACGCCGACTACCAATAGCTTGACCATTGGTCCTCCCGGGATTTTTCAGATCATGCGCGCCGTCTCAGAGCCGCGTCCAGGCTCCACGGCCCCGCACCCGCGGCGGCCAGATGGAGGAAGGCAAAGCAGTAGATGACCGCGAGCTCGCCGCCATTTGCAATGGGAAAGAATCCCTGCGGCGCATGCACCATGAAATACGCGAACGCCATCTCGCCCGACAGGATGAATGCCGTCACGCGAGTGAAGAGGCCCAGCAGGATGAGCGCGCCGCCGATGAGCTCCATGACACCGGCGACTCCGCCGCCCAGGCTCATGAGATTCGTGTGCGCAAACCGCTCCACGTATGGGACGTGGAAGAGCTTGGTGGAGCCGTGCACGAACATCAGAAAGCCAATCACGATGCGGAACACACTGAGGATACGGGGAGCCCAGTGACGGCGGAATTCTTCGGTGATCACCTTCGACCTCGATGAGAAAGGCGCTGCGGCCACGGCGCGGGTCCGACGGAAGTCTAGCCGTAACAGCGCTGGCACGATATCCCGGCACGCGCGCAGCGCTTGTGCGCGCGCTCAGAGCTTCGGCGCACGCTCAGAGCTTCGACGCACGCTCAGAGCTTTTGCGCGCGCACCGCGATGATCTGAATCTCCTCCTGTCCGAAGCGGCCCTCGAGCAATCGGCGATAGCCGCGCCACCATCCTCGAGCGAGGCGGGCGGCGTTCACCTCGTAGATCACCATGACGTCGCGCTGTGCGCCTGACCCCTTCGACCACACGCCCTCGACCGGAGCACGGGTGTGCGCGGTCAGGCCGCCGAAGCGGCGGGTCAATTCCGCAGCCGTTTGCTTGAAGCGACTTTTACGGATGGGACGGCCGCCGTTGTCGAAAAGCGGAAGCAGAAGCTGGATCGAGTACATGGGACATGAACATCACCATGCCGCAACCGGTTCCCGCCGGCGAGCTAGAATGCGCGAAGCCGTTGGAGTGCGGGGCGATGGCTGATCCGGAAGTTCTGATCGCAGGTGCGGGGCCCACGGGCCTCGTTCTCGCCCTCTGGCTGACGAGGCTCGGCGTTCGCGTGCACATCATCGACAAGGCCGCGGCTGCGGGGACGACGTCGCGCGCGCTGGCGGTCCATGCGCGCACCCTGGAGCTGTACCGGCAGCTCGATCTCGCCGGGCCCGTCGCCGCAAAGGGCTACTCGGTTCCCGGCGCGCGGCTCTGGCTCAGCGGCCGCGAAGCCGCGCGGGTTCCATTCGAATCACTCGTGTCGGATCTGACGCCGTATGGCTTCCTCCACATCTTTCCGCAGGACGAGCATGAAACACTGCTGATCGAGCACCTGAAAGCTGCGGGTGTCGAGGTGGAGCGCCAGACGGAGCTTCTGGGGTTTGCGGATCAGGGCAATCGCATCAACGCGCGGCTGCGCGGTGCGGACGGCTCGGAGAGGGCGGTCACGGCCGCATTCATCGCCGGCTGTGATGGAGCGCGGTCGATCGTCCGGCAGGTCATGGGGAGCGGCTTTCCGGGCGGCACTTATCCGCAGGTTTTCTATGTCGCGGACGTCGAAGGCGAAGGCGCCGCGTTCAATGGCGATCTGAACGTCGATCTCGATGAGTCCGATTTTCTCGCGATCTTCCCGCTCGCCGACCGCGCTCGTGTGCGGCTGATCGGAGCGATCGACGCAAACGAAGGCAAGGACCTCGAGAAGCTGACGTTCGATGACATCAGCGATCGAGCCACACGCAGCCTTGCGTTGAAGGTCAATCGTGTGAACTGGTTTTCCGTGTATCACGTGCACCATCGCGTGACCGACCGTTTCAGGCAAGGGCGCGCGTTTCTCCTCGGAGACGCGGCTCACATCCACACGCCCGTCGGCGGCCAGGGCATGAACACGGGCATCGGGGACGCCATCAACCTCGCCTGGAAGATCCAGGCGGTACTGCGGGGCCGCGCGACGGAGCAACTGCTCGACACCTATGAATCGGAACGCCGTGCGTTTGCGGTCCGGCTGGTGCGGACCACGGACCGGGCCTTCAATGTGGCCGCCCGCCAGGGCAAGCTCGCGCAATTCGTCCGGACGCGCGTCGTGCCGATCGTTCTTCCGAATGTCTTCAGGCTCGACTCTGCGCGGAAATTCATCTTCCGGACCATCTCGCAGATCACGCTCAACTACCGCGGCAAGGGGCTCGATGAGGGCGAGGCAGGGCCCGTCCGGGGCGGAGACCGCATGCCATGGGCGAGGACAGGCGAGTGGGACAATTATGAGACGCTGAAGCGCCTGGATTGGAAGATCCATGTGTACGGCACTCCGCTCGCGAGCTTGCGCGCGTGGTGCGCGGATCGCGGGGTGCAGCTGAACGTGTACCGGTGGGAGGCGTCGCTCGAGGCAGCGGGACTGCGGCGGGACGCTCTGTATCTCGTTCGGCCGGATACCTACGTGGGGCTCGTCCACCCGAAGCAGGACGTCGCGTCCGTCGAGCGCTACTTTGCCCGGGTGAAGATACGGCCTTCGAATTCGAACTGACTTGGCGGCCGGGGAACATCGAGCGGCAGATGCGGCCGTACAGTACAACTGCATCGTTCTGCCTGGTTGGACGGGCCCGTGCCGGCTGCCGTATATGCTGGCGATGGCCCGCCGCCGCTATCCGCCCTCGATTCTCAATCCGGTCGACAAGCCGCGGTGGATTCTCGTCTCCACGCCGTGGCGACAGGTCCTCGGCGGCATCTATCTTCCACCGCGAACGGATCTTCGCGCCGCGCTCGAGGCCGCGGTCGAGCGCTTCAGGCGCTGCGGCTGGACGATCGAGACGCAGGATGTCCGCTGGGGCGAGGCGTACATCGTTCGCGGTGGTCAGCGGCTGTGCGTCACTGTCGGCGGAGATCCCTGGGAGAAGCCCGGGGAGGGTGCGGGAAGCTGTCAGACCGACCATCTCGGCAGATCGCGCTGTCCGGTTTGCCTGGGAGAGACATCGAGCATCGCACGATGTCCCACCTGCGCAGGTACCGGGAAGGTGAAGCTGCGCAATCTCCGCCAGATCGACGATAGCGGATAGCTGGTAGCCTCAGGGACGATGAATCGTGTCCTGATCCTCGCCGGCTCCGTCATCATCGCGATCGGGCTCCTGTGGCCCTGGCTGCGCAAGCTGCCGCTTTTCAGGCTGCCCGGCGACATCGCGATCGACCGGCCGGGATTCAAATTGTTTTTTCCGATGACGACGATGCTGCTCGTGAGCCTCATCGTCTCGCTGCTCATTTGGCTGTTCCGGCGGTAGGCCTCCGCGGGAACGGTGCGCCCGGGATATCGCTCGCCCGGCTCAGTAGTTCAGCTTCGGATACCAGTCGGTTCCGCGCCCGCCCGGGGTGAGATCGAGAATAGTCCACAGGCTCGCGACATCCGGCGCGTCCCGCGGGTCCTGCCCCGGATCGGCCATTTCCCGCCGCATCTCACTTGCCCAGAAGAGCCGCACCTCATCACCATTGCGCCGATAGACGACGAGCGCGGGATTCTCGCTCCCATCCGCGTTAAGCAGCCCGAGATCGCGCGCGTAGTCATCGCCGACGGTCTGAATGAAGTTGAGATTGCGCCAGCCGCGCTCCTGAGCAAACTGAAACTGGCGGTCGACCGGGCTTCTGCCGAGAATCTTGAGCGCAACGCGCTGTTTGATATCGGCGGCGTTGCCGTTCACGGCGCCGAGCCAGTTGGTGCACATGGGGCACGGCCGCTCGCGTTGCGGCCCATACATCCAGAAGTACGTGACCAGCGTGTCCTTGTCGCCGAATAAATCGGCGAGCCCCACCTCGAATGCATTCTCATCCTTGAATCGATAGCTCTTCGTGATCACGGGGCCCGGAGGCAGCGCGCGTCGCTGCTCCGTGACACGCGTCAGATGGCGGCGCAGCTCGATCTCCTCGGCAAGCAGTGCCTCGCGCGCCTTGCGATACGCCTCGGTCTGTCCGGGGAAGGGCGTTTGCGCCTTGCGCGCCAGCTCCTGCGCAGACGTGAGCGGTCTGGTGTCGCTTGCCATGGAGTACGCCTCTGGTCCCGGAGCCGATCATATCAAGGGTGCCGCGACCGGCGGCACCGCTTTACGACTGGATGAGTCTTGACCTGCGGGCGTTTAACATCGAGCGTTGCTCGGGGACGCGCGGTCCCGGAGGTCAGCAGCTTGGCTGCGCAGATCAGGGCTGGACACAAAGTCGGCAAAGAGTTGCGGCGGATCGCCGTTCGACGCGTGCGCGATGCGCTGGACGCCTTGTCTCACGTGCCGGCGCGCGACAAGGACATCCACGACGCGCGTAGATCGCTGAAGAAGAGCCGCGCGACACTTCGCCTCATGCGCCGCGCTGCCGGGTCAAAAATGTATCACCGGGAGAACGCGGAATTGCGCGATCTGGCGCGCCCGCTGAGCGCGGCGCGTGATGCGGCCGTCCTGCTGCAAGCGCTGGATTCGCTCGCAGGCGGCGGCTCGGGCGCCGGTGCGCGGGGCCTCCGGGAGCTGCGCTCGGTTCTGCGGCACCAGCGGTCGGAAGCGCGCAAGGCGGTGGGCCAGGCGGAGCAGGAAAAGGCGCGCAGGCAGTTGCGGGCATCGATGCGCCGGCTCTCGCATCTCAAACATCCGGGGCATGGCTGGAAGATGCTGGAGCCGGATCTGCGCCGCACCTATGCCGCGGCGCGCAACGCGATGCACGCGTCGCGGACGCGTCCCGATGCGCTGCACGAATGGCGGAAGCAGGCGAAGTACGTCCGGTATCAGCTGCACACGCTACGCCCTGCGTGGCCTCGCGCGGCGCAGCGGCTGGACACTGATCTGAGCGAGCTCGTCGAGCTTCTGGGCGATGACCACGATCTCGCGGTGCTGCGGGTGGAGGTGCTGCGCCATCGGAGCTCATTCGATCGGGCGAGCTCGAGTGAGGCCCTCCTGAAAAAGCTCGACCGCCGCCGTGCGGCGCTTCAGCGAAGGGCTCGGGCACTCGGCGAGCGTGCTTTCGCCGCAACACCGGGCCGCTACGCTCGCAGTCTGGAATCGGGCTTTCGCGCCTGGCGCACGGCTGAACAAAGGTCACGCGCCTGAGAGGCCGCGGCCTCCCGCGCCTGAGAGGGCACGGCCTCGCGCGCCCGAGAGGGCACCGCCTCCCGCCGCTGGAAGGACGATGCTGATCCTGGCGTGCAGGGCCGCCGTCAGTCGTCGGAGCTCAGACCCGCGACCACCATGATGCCCACGGCGATGAGGGCGCCGAGCGCGACCGCGCGCCACGGATCGCGCCGCACGAACCGGAGGGTGGTTTCCAGAGCCTGCTGGCCCGCATCCGAGGCGTCTTCCCGAAAGGATTCGAGCTGCTCCGTCGCCGCATCGATTGTGTCGCTCAACTTCGAACGCAACCGCTCGGCGGCCGGACCGCTCTCGTCCCGGATGCTGTCGAGGAGCTCGTTCGCACTGTCGATGAGCTCGGACCAGGCCTCCTCGCCGCTGGATGCCAGTTTATTGCCGAGCCGGCGCGTACGTGTGGACATCATGGATTCTCCGTCGATGGGTGTGCGTCGGGACGAGCCCCACACGCCGGATAATCCCTGACTCCTCTTCCGAGGTGGATATCGCGAGTGGCATAAAGCCGTCCCGTCGATAAATCCCGCTGGGGAACAATGGTTCCGCGGCTGCCCGGGCCGCCGGCTCCGCTGAAGCGGATGTCTTCCGTCCGGTACACCGCGCAGCCGGGCTCGATGACGACGATCTGAATGCGCGTCCCTTCGGGCATGTCTGCCGAAACGATCGTATCAAACGTGAAGAGCCCGCTCGCATCCGTTCGCACCCACGCGCGGTATGTCCCGCGGTCGTCCTCCTGAGATGCGTAGAGGATTATCCCCGCGCGCGGCAAGCCGTCCGGTCCCAGGGTCCGTCCGGTGAGCGACAAACGCTCGCCCGTCTCTGCGGGCGCTGCGATCCGGGCGGCTGACTGGAGTCGCTGCGGCATTCCTTCGTAAGCCGCTGCGCACCCGATACAGTCCCGCGGCACCGGGGCCAGCGCGTCCGCGGGCGGGGACGCATCCGCCGGGGCTGGCAATCCGGCCGTAAGAACCAGAGTCAGGAAATGAGGATGAGCGGCGCGCATCGATCAACCGGCCCAAGCCGTAACCTGCGTTATTGACGTCATGATCACCGCCACCTCAACCTTCGCTGACTTCACACGGAGGTCCCGGGTGCCCAGGATCCAGAACGAAATTCTGGCCAAAGCGCTGCGCCAGATCCGCGCCGGCAAGATTCCCCGTACCGAGCCGAAACAGGAATTCGGCGGGCCCGGCGAGAATATACCGTGCGACATTTGCGGCGAGCCGATCGTCAGGCCGCAGATCGAGATCGAGGCGGTCTATCCGGAAGCCGGCTCCTTCTTTTTCCACGTCTCGTGCATGACGGCGCTGCGCGCAGCTTGCGCGGAGCTCAATGCGGACCGCTGATCCCGGCGCGCGGCCTGTCAACGCTGGTACGTGATGCGCCAGATGCGCCCCTTCTGGGAATCAGCCACATAGAGCGAGCCGTCAGGCCCGAGCGCCTCCCCCATCGGGCGATATCGCGCTGTCGAGGGCGCCGTGTTGCCCGCGCCGGCAAATCCACTGGCGAAAACACTCGGCTCGCCGGACTTCCCGTCTCGCGAGAACGGTACGAACACGATGTCGTACCCGCTGTCCGCGCCGGTGCCGTGCAGGGCAATGAAGGCGCCGCCCCGATAGTTGCTCGGAAACTGATGGCCCGTATAGAACATCAGATCGACGGGCGCGGGACGCCGCGACTCAAAGGTCAGTACTGGCTTCGAGTAGTTTCCGGAAGCGGGCGTTGCCTTGCCATCTCCGCCGTACTCGGGCGATACCAGACGAACCTTGCGTACTCCATCGTAGTAGGTATAGGGCCAGCCGAAGTCCGTGCCGGACGTTATGCGATGCATCTCGTCGGCGATATTCGCATCGTCCGCCTCGCTCAGAAGATTGGGCCAGGCCTTATGCGTGCCATCGCGCCCATGCATGATCGCGTAGAGATGACCGTCGGCAGGCGACCAATCAAACGCCGTGATGTCGCGGATGCCCGTGGCGAGCTGCTCGCCATCTTCGGGAAATCTTTGTCCGGCCTTGTCCGCCTTGAAGCGCCAGACGCCGCCACGCCCCTCGAGCAGCGGGCAGGGCTTCAATCCCACGGGCGGCGCATCCTTCGGGGCATCCGGATCCGTACAGATGTTGCCTCCACCGTTCAATCCTACGAAGAGCCCGTCCTGGCCGTCGAATGCGATGAGCCGGTTCGTGAGACCGAAGCCGGGCACCGCCTGCGGCATGCCATCGACGATGACCTGCGGCTCGCCGCCGGGGATGAGTGCCTTCCCCTCGAATGTGAAGCGGTAAATGGCGGTCGCTGAAGCAGCGTAGAGCGCGCCCCGGTGAAAGCGGATGCCGGTGCCGCCATCGACGGCGCCGAAGCGCATCACCTGATCGGCCTTGTGGTGAGTGTCCTGATGCAGGGCGATGATTCCTCCGCCCGCGCCCTGTTTGTCCTTGAGCGTCGAGATGTAGAGATCACCGTTGTCGCGCACGGCCAGATGGCGTACGGGCCCCAGACCCTCCGCGACGACGCTGGCATGGAAGCCCGGCGGCAACTGGAGGCCATCCGGCTCCGCAGCGAGCGCCGGGCAGGATGCAATTACGCAGCAGAGAAACGCGGAAGGGATTTTCACGCTCTTACCCCGGGTCAGGCACGGCGGTGGCCGCGGAAGTCCAGATGATGCCAGAGCCGATGAGCGTCAGCCGCGAAGACCCTTCTTCCGCTTGATCGCACGGACCACCGCGGGCGGAGCGAACCAGATCAGCATGCCCCGGCCGGCCTGCGGTACGCCTTCAAATTCAACGACGGCGACACCGCCCTTGCGAAATTCGACGGCCAGGCTTTCCTCGCGGGAAATGGCGGCGGCGAGCATGTGCGCCATCTGCGGCTCGTGCCCGACCAGCGCCAGGCTTTTGGGGCAGCTCTTCCCGGTGAAGCGCGCCTGCAAGGCCCTGAAGAGCGCTTCCGGGGATGCTTCCGGTGCAAGCTCCGGCAGTGCTTCCGCGCGCGGCCAGCCGGCGGTCTCCTGCAGGACCGCGGCGGTTTCATCGGCCCGCACGAGACCGCTGGTGAACATCTTTTCGACGCGCGGCAGAACGCGGCGGATCCCCTTGGCGGCCGAGCGGAATTTACGCGTGCCTTCCGGGGTCAGAGGGCGTTTCCGGTCATCCGGCCAGCGGCGGGCGTCCCGCTCGAAGGCGACGGCGTGGCGAATTAGGACCAGCAGCATTCCGGGAGCTTCCCTGCAAACGCGTGGGTGTGCAACACGTTAAATGTCATGAAACACGCTCAGAACCGGCTTGCACAGCTCTGAACTGAAGGTGAGACTTGACACATGGAATCGAAAATCCTCCCGTTTGCCCACTCGGAATACAGCCGCCGCGGGGGCAATCCCTCGTGGTACTCGGAGCTCCTCGAATACACCCACGATGCAATCATCGTGTGGGCCATGGGCGGGGAGGGCATCCGCTTCTGGAATCGCGCGGCGGAGCTGTTGTACGGCTACCGATCCCAGGAAGTCATCGGCCTCATTACGCATGATCTCCTGAAAACGCGCCTGTCGATCGATGTTTCCGAGCTCGAGGAAGCGATTGCGCGCGATGGCACCTGGATCGGTGAGCTGCAGCACACCACCCGGGATGGGCAGGAGATCCGGGTCGAATCGCGTCTCGTGCTTCTTCCCAACCTCGAAGACGAGTGGATCGTCGCAGAGATCAATCGGGAAACCCGCGGCTCGTCCCGCCTGCGGCGCTGAGGCGCATCGAGACTTAGGCCGCTTCAGCTCCCGCGAAACTCACCGTGCGTACCCCGGTCCGTCGGGGGTTCATGGACGTTTTATCGGCTTCTTCCCGCGCAAGCCCGCTGGTCGTCAGGCTCCGCAACTGGGTCGGAGAGGTTGTTCTCTCACTTCCCGCGCTGCGGCGCCTCGAAGGCGCCGGCTACTCGCTCCGGCTCGTCGGGCAGCGGTGGGCACAGGCATTGTTCGAGAGTCAGGGATGGCCGCTCGTGACGCCGCCGGCGCCGCTCCGCGCATCGGTCGAGGTGCTTCGACAGCTGCGCCGCCGCCTCGCCGCGGAGTCGCCGGATTTCGCGCGACGGCCGCGCGCGATGCTGCTTACGGGCTCATTCTCGTCCGCCCTGGCCACGAGGCTTGCGGGGTTTCGCCTCACCGGCTATGCGGGAGACGCGCGCTCAATCTTGCTGGAGACGAGCTATGCGTCTCCTCGCGTCGAGCACGTCGCACATGCGTACTGGCACCTGGTCGGGCTATTCCTGGGCGAGCACAAGCCATTTCCGTGTGCACTGCGGCTGCTCGAGCCGGCGCGCCATCAGCGGCGCCGCGCGGTCGAGCTCCTCGCATCGGCGGGCCTCAAAGCGGGGCGATTCGTCGTGCTTTGTCCGTTTTCAGGCCATTCCGATCATGCTTCCGCGAAGGTGTGGCCGCAGTTTCCAGAGCTTGCATGGCGGCTGAGCGCTCAAGGCCTGAAGGTTCTCGTCTGCCCCGGCCCCGGAGAAGAACGGCGCTCGCGCGACCTTTTTCCCGACGCCATCCATTTTGATGGCCTGGATCTCGGAGAATATGGAGCGATTCTGCGCAACGCGCACACGGTGGTGGCGAATGATACCGGTCCGGGACATCTTGCCGGGGCCGTTGGCGCCCGCCTTATCAGCGTCTACGGTCCCGCCTCGCTCGCGTGCTGGGCACCGCTGGGTCCCCGGGTGCGGCTGATTCATCAAAGCGATGGTTGGCCTACACTCGATGAGATCAGCAGCGCCGTCCTCGCCTGAAAGCGCCGCACGTACCCGAACGTGGCTGCGTATCGGGGCAGCCGCGCTCTCTCTCGCCTTTCTCATTCCGGACCTGGTTGCATCGCTTCGCTATGTGAGCGAGCCCGGTCATGTCACCGGCTGGGAGGCGGCCTGGATCGCCCAGAGCCTCGTCGACGGTCATGGATTCAGCTTCCCGGAGATCCATCGCTGGCTGTTCGAGAAGGTCAACACCGGGCGATATTTTCTGACCGCCTGGGTAGATCCGATCTACACCTGGTGCCTCGCGGGCCTGATGCTTTTGTTTGGCGCTTCGCACACCGTGGCGGCCGTCTGGTTGAACGCGGTCTTTCTCCTTGCCGCTTTCGCGTTTGTTTTCCTTTCGGCGGAGCGCTGGTTTTCGCCGTATGCCGGTCTCGTGGTCATCGGGCTCATGGGCCTTTCGAGGACCTGGGCGGCCGCGCTCGATGACGAGAACAACACCTGTCTGGCAACGCTCCTCGTTTCCGCATGTCTGTGGGCGGCGCTGCGTCTGTTTGATCGGCCGGGCCTGGGCAGGGCCGCCGCGCTCGGACTGCTCCTCGGCCTGACGGCGCTCGGCTCCCCGAGCACACTGCTCTTCACGGCCGCCACCGCGCTCGTCATCGTCACCGCGGGAAGGCTCTGGCCCGCGCGCTGGCGCCATGCGGCGGTGGTCTGTCTCTGCGCGGCGCTCGTCATGCTCCCCTGGACGTTGCGCAACTATGAAGTCTTTGGAAAGTTCATTCCGGTCCGCGATGGCGGCGGCATGCTGGCCTTCGTCGGCACGCTATCCCTGGCAAGCGCCGTTCGTCCGGATCTCGTCCCGACGCGCGCACAGGTCGGCGTGCACGCGGACACCGTGCACGCCGCAGTCAACCTGGCTCAGGGCCGCGACGTGCGGCGCGCACTCGAGAGATTTCCGCTCGACTATGCCCTGGAAGTCGATCCGCAAGCGTATGCCTCACTCGATGAGGCGCAGCGCGATGCGTGGCTCGGTGCGCAGGCGCGGAGCTTTGCGGGCGCGCACCCGGATTTCGTGGCGAGCGCGGCCCTGCCGAAACTCGAGCTTTTTCTGCGCGTGCTGGGCGCCGTCGGCCGCATCACGCTACCTGCCGCGGCACTGGCGCTGGTCCTCGGCTTCCGGCATCCGCGCGTGCGTCTCGCGGGCGCGTGGATCGCGGCCTTCGTGGCGCCTTTCGGGCTTATCATCTGCTACTTCGACCGCTACCGCGCGCCGGTGGAGCCCGTCGTCATGCTCCTTGCGCTCTGGGGACTATGGCGCGCCGGTGCGGCGCTGCGCGCCCGGAATGCGCGAGCGGCCGCGGTGCGGCTGGCCATTGGGGATTCCGCGTGAATACTGAAGATCTGGCAACTCTCGATGCGTACTGGCGGGCGGCAAACTATCTGTCGGTCGGTCAGATTTATCTCTACGACAACCCGCTCTTGCGGAAGCCGCTGGAGCGCAAGCACATCAAGCCGCGCCTGCTCGGGCATTGGGGCACGACGCCCGGCCTCAACTTCATCTACGCGCATCTGAACCGCGCCATCGTCGAGCGCGATCTCAACTGCATCTACGTCACCGGTCCCGGTCACGGCGGTCCCGGCCTGGTCGCAAACGGCTACCTCGAGGGGACCTGGTCGGAGCTGTACCCGGATGTGTCTCAGGATGAGGCCGGCATGCAGAAGCTATTCAAGCAGTTCTCATTTCCCGGCGGCATTCCAAGTCATGTGGCGGCGCAGGTGCCGGGCTCGATCAACGAGGGGGGCGAGCTCGGCTACTCGCTTGCGCACGCGTTTGGCGCGGTGTTCGACAATCCCGATCTCATCGCCTGCTGCGTGATCGGCGATGGCGAAGCGGAGACCGGGCCGCTTGCGACCAGCTGGCATTCCAACAAATTCCTGAATCCCGCGCGCGATGGCGCGGTGCTTCCGATCCTGCATCTCAATGGCTACAAGATCGCCGGACCGACGGTGCTTGCCCGCATCCCGCGCCAGGAGCTCACCGAGCTGCTGAAGGGCTACGGGTATGCTCCGCAATACGTGGAAGGCTCCGAGCCTGCCGATATGCATCGGCAGATGTATGCGGCGCTCGATCAGGCGCTGGATGCCATCGCCGCACGGCAGAACGCGGCCCGGGCGGAGGGTCATCATACGCGCGAGGCGTGGCCGGTCATCGTGCTCGTCAGTCCAAAGGGCTGGACGGGGCCGAAGGAGATCGACGGAAAGCGGATCGAGGGCACGTTCCGCGCGCATCAGGTGCCGATCGCGGCAATGGACCAGCCCGAGCACGTCAAGGCGCTCGAGCAGTGGATGCGCAGCTACAGACCGGAGGAGCTGTTCGACCAGCACGGCGCCGTTCGCACCGAGCTGCTACGCCTGACGCCGAAAGGCGCGCGCCGCATGAGCGCCAACCCGCATGCCAACGGCGGATCGCTCCTGCGCGCGCTGAAGATTCCCGACTTCCGGAAATATGCGATCGATGTGGCAAGTCCTGGAGGCGTGGAAGCCGAGAGCACTTTCATTCAAGGCAAGTTCATCCGCGATATCGTCAAGGCAAACCTTGCGAGCTTCCGGATCTTCAGCCCGGATGAGACCGCATCGAACCGCTGGCAGTCCGTATTCGAGGTCACGGACCGCATGTCGGAAGGCGAGGTGCTGAAGACGGACGAGCACGTCTCCGACCATGGCCGGGTGATGGAAGTCCTGAGCGAGCATCAATGCCAGGGCTGGCTCGAAGGCTATCTGCTCACGGGACGGCACGGATTTTTCTCCTGCTACGAAGCCTTCATCCACATCATCGACTCGATGTTCAACCAGCATGCGAAGTGGCTCAAGGTATGCCGCGACATTCCGTGGCGCCAGCCGATCGCATCGCTCAACTATCTGCTGACTTCGCATGTGTGGCGGCAGGATCACAACGGATTCAGTCATCAGGATCCGGGCTTCATCGACCACGTGGTCAACAAGAAGGCGGAGATCATCCGTGTGTATCTGCCGCCCGATGCGAACACGCTGCTGTACGTGACGGACCAGTGTCTGCGGAGCCGCGACGCCGTCAATGTGATCGTCGCCGGCAAGCAGCCGGAACCCCAGTGGCTCAGCCTGGAGGCCGCCATCACGCACTGCACCCTCGGCCTCAGCATCTGGGAATGGGCGAGCAACGATCACGGCGGGGCGTGCGACCTCGTCATGGCCTGCTGCGGAGACGTGCCGACGCTCGAGACGCTCGCGGCGGTGTCCTTGCTGCGCGAGCTCGTCCCGGAGCTGAAGATCCGCGTCATCAACATCGTCGACCTGATGCGGCTGCAGCCCCCGCGCGAGCATCCGCATGGACTGCCCGATGCCGACTTCGATGCGATCTTCACGCGCGACAAGCCCGTGGTGTTCGCCTTCCACGGCTACCCGTGGCTGATCCATCGTCTGACCTACAAACGAACCAATCACGGGAACTTTCACGTCCGCGGCTATAAGGAAGAGGGCACGACCACGACGCCGTTCGACATGACCGTGCTGAACGACCTCGACCGGTTCCATCTCGTCATGGATGTGGCGGAGCGCGTGCCGTCTCTCGCCTCGCGCGCGGCGCATATCAAACAGGCGATGCAGACGAAGCTCGTCCAGCATCGCGAATACGTATCGGTCCACGGGGATGACATGCCCGAGATCAAGAACTGGAAATGGAAGTCCTGATCTTCAACGTCGGCTCCTCGAGTCTCAAATGGACCGTGTTGAGGGAAGACGATTCGATTCTCGCGCAGGGAAATGAGCCCGCAGGTGCAGCCGGGCCCGCGGCGCTGCGCGATACCGTCGAGCGCATCCGCACGCGGGCGCGCGGGGCGCGCGTCGTGGGCCATCGCATCGTTCACGGGGGCTCGATCTTTCAATCCTCGATCCGCATCGATGAGGACGCGCGGCGCAGGCTCGGAAAGCTCGCGGCGCTCGACCCGCTGCACATGCGGCCGGCGCTCTCGCTCCTCGATGCGGCCCGGGCCGCCATGCCCGATGTGCCCCATGTCGCCGCGTTTGACACGGCATTCCATCGGACGCTGAGCACCGCGGCGTCAGGCTATGCGTTGCCGGAAGAGTGGAGCGCGTTGGCGCCTGAAGGCATGGAGCTGCGCCGTTATGGTTTTCACGGATTGAGCGTGGAATGGAGTGTCGAGCGCGCGCGTCAGGTCTTCGGCGACCTGCCGCGGAGGCTCCTGGTTGCGCATCTGGGAAGCGGCTGCTCGGTGACGGCAGTGCTCGATGGCGCCTCGATCGATACGACGATGGGGTTCACGCCGCTCGATGGACTCATGATGGGCACGAGGCCCGGCGCGATCGATCCGGGGCTTCTGATCTTTCTGCAGCGGGAGTGCGGGCTTGCGCACGATCAGTTGAGCGAGGGCCTGGAGAGGCGCGCCGGCCTTCTGGGCGTTTCCGGGCGCTCCGCGGATCTCAAAACCATCATGACGGCCGCCGATCGGGGCGATGCCCGTGCGCAGCTCGCTTACGACCGGTTCATCGCCTACGGGCGGCGAGGACTCGGCGCGATGGCGGGAAGTCTCGGCGGCGTCGATGTGCTCGTCTTCACAGGCGGCATCGGCGAGCACAGTCCGCGCACGCGCCGGGATCTTTCCCGCTTCCTCGGGGACAGAATCCGCCGGAGCGTGCGAGTGCTCGTGGTGCATGCGCGCGAGGATCTGATCGTCGCGCGGGATGCCCGGCGGCTGATGCGGATTGGATAACCTCTCGCACACCGTGATCGGCCTGATCGCGGGGGAATCCGTCGCGCGGTGGACGTCAGATTCGGCCGCCGCCGCCGCCGCACACGGCGCATCCGGGCGGCCCGGGATCGCCGCTCCCGCGCGCCGCGCGCTCAGCATCGCCGCATTCACGATCGGCGGCAATCTGCCGGATCTCGATCTCCTGGCGAGCTATCGCGGGCTGGCGCGCGGCAAGCTCGAATACATGCTGCAGCATCGCGGCTACACGCACACGATCCTCGGCTGCCTTGTCCTCGGGTTGCTCCTGTATGCCGTGCTCGAGCTCGTTGCGCGCGCGCGGCGTCTCCCGCTCTCAGGGCGCGACCACCGGCTGCTGCTCTTCGCTGCGCTTGCGGGGACCTTACTGCATCTCTTCATGGACTACCTCAACAGCTATGGCGTGCATCCTTTCTGGCCGCTCGATAACCGCTGGTATTACGGCGACTCGGTCTTCATCGTCGAGCCGCTGTACTGGATCGCCGCGGCGCCGCTGTTGTTCGTTCAGCGCACCGGGCTCGCCCGAGCCTTCGTTGCGATGGTCGTCGGTTTGGCGATCGTTCTCAGCATTCTCAGGCGGGATCTCGTGCCGGTGCCGTTCATCGGGGCGGAAATCGCGCTTGCCGCAGGTTTGTTTGCGGCCGGCCGGCGTCTTGCGGCCCCCGCCGCGGTATTTGCGAGTCTCGCCGCCACACTCATCGTCACGGCGGTGTTCATCGCCTGCGGCGGGGCGGCGACCGCGGCCTCGCGCCGCCTTGCACAGGCCGCGATCTTCCCGGCGGAAGCAAGCGGTGGCGCGCGCGATCAGCCGCGGCTCGCCGACCACGTGCTCACGCCCATGCCCGCAAATCCGTTGTGCTGGGATCTGATCCTCATTCACGAGCAGGGCACGCGGATGCGTCTGCGTCATGGCGTCCTTGCGATTGCGCCGACGCTGATGCCCGCGAGCGGCTGTCCCGCTCGTCTGGGCGGCGATGGCACCACGGCGCCGCTCGTTCCGGTGCAACAAACGAGCAGAAACTCCGTGCGATGGCTCGGCGAGCTCGAGATCCCCGCGGGAGCGTTCGCGGCGCTTGCGCAGCGAAGTTGCGCAGCGAACGCGCTCATGCAATTCGCACGCGCGCCGTTTCTCGCGCGTCTCGATGGCTTTGCGGTGATCGGTGACCTGCGCTTCGATCGCGAGCCGGGTCTCGGCTTTTCCGAGATCGCAGTCCGTGAGGTCAGCTCGACCGATCACGCGCCCATCGCAAGCCCGGCCGATGATTCACGCGATGCTTCCATCGCGTGTCCGCCAACCCCACCGTGGATCCCGCCGCGCGCCGAGCTCCTGAAGCCTGTTTCAAGCAGGTATAGTTCGCCGCGATGAAAATCGTGCTGCGTATGAAATGCCGCGCCTTCGCCTGTCTCACGCTGGCCGTGCTGGCCTTTGACTGCGGCGCGGCGGGCGCGCCGGGCGCGGCGGATGCAGCGGCCGCGGCGGGCGCGGCGGATGCGGCGGGCGCGGCGGGCGCGGCGGATGCGGCGGATGCGGCGGCCGCGGCACGCGCGCGGGATGCGGCGCGCCCGGCGGATGCGACTCCGCTCGAGTCGCTGCCTTATTCTCCGGCACTCGACACCGCTTCGATGGATCGCAGCGTCAATGCCTGCGACGATCTCTATCACTTCGCCTGCGGCGGCTGGCAGAAGAGAAACCCGATTCCCGCCGATCAGGCGAGCTGGAGCGTCTACGGAAAACTCTACGTCGATAACCAGCGCTATCTGTGGGGCATCCTGCGCGATGCTTCACGTGCGGGCCAGAAACGCGATCCGTCACAGGCGAAGATCGGGGATTACTTCGCCGCATGCATGGATACGGATGCGATCGAGCGCGCGGGCATCACACCCATCCGCTCGGATCTCGAGGCGATCGATGCCTTGCCGCACAAACGAGCCATCGCCAACCTGATTGGCCGTCTGCATGCGCGCACGCAGACGGGCGGCATTCTGTTTGGATCGGGCGTCGAACAGGATGCGAAAGACGCCACCCGGGAGATCGCCGCGGTGTACGCGGGCGGCATCGGGATGCCCGACCGCGACTATTACACCAGAACCGATGCGAAGTCGGCCGAAGCCCGGCAGAAGTACGTCGAGCATGTGGCCCGCGAGCTGGCACTCGCCGGTGAGCGCCCCGAGTCGGCCGCGCAGCATGCGCGCACGATCATGAAGATCGAGACCGCGCTGGCGAGCGCCTCGTTGACCCGCGTCGAGGAACGGGATCCGTATCAGGTCTATCATCGGGAGAGCCTGAGCGATCTGCGCAAGCACGCCCCGGACTTTGATTGGGACGCCTATTTCCGTAGCGTCGGCACCCGGACGGACCCCTGGCTCAACGACTCGCAGCCGCGATTCATCGCCGCAATGAATCAGGTCCTCGTGACGACTTCCCTTGCCGATCTCAAGACGTACCTGCGCTGGTCCGTCATCTCGGCGGCCGCGCCGTATCTGTCTTCCGGCTTCGTTCGGGAGAGCTTCGCGTTCCGCTCGGCGTACCTTCGCGGCGTGCAGCAGGATCGTGAGCGCTGGAAGAAGTGCGTGGCGTGGGTGGACCGCGATCTCGGCGAGGCGCTCGGGCGGGAGTTCGTGCGGCGCGCTTTTCCGGAATCAAACAAGGTGAAGACGCTGCGCATGACGCAGCAGATCGAGCGGGCGATGCGTGCGCGGATCGAGGGGCTCGACTGGATGAGCGCGCAAACGAAGCGCGAGGCGCTGAAGAAGCTGAGCCAGGTGCGGAACAAGATCGGGTACCCGGATGTCTGGCGCGATTATTCCGCCCTGACAGTCGCCCGCAATGACTTCTTCGGCAATTTCACCCGCGCCGCCGAGTTCGAGACGCGGCGTCAGCAGGCGAAGATCGGCCGTCCGGTGGACCGTGACGAGTGGGGCATGACGCCGCCCACAGTCAATGCGCAATACAACCCGGCGCTGAACGATGTGAACTTCCCCGCGGGCGTTCTACTGCCGCCGCTCTTCGATCCGAAGCTCGACGCGGCGCCAAGCTACGGCGATACCGGCGGAACGATCGGCCATGAGCTCACGCACGCTTTCGATGACGAAGGCCGTCAGTACGATGGGCTCGGAAATCTGCGCGACTGGTGGACGCAGGCGGATGCGGCCCAGTTCGAGCAGCGCGCGCAGTGTATTCGCGATCAGTACGCAGGCTACACCGTCGTCGACGATGTGCACATCAACGGCAAGCTGACATCCGGCGAGGACATCGCGGATCTGGGCGGGCTCCTTCTGGCCTGGATGGCCTGGAAAGAGGAGACGCGTAACCTGCAGCTCGAATCGATCGATGGCCTGAGGCCGGATCAGCGCTTCTTCGTCGGGTTCGCACAATGGGCCTGCAGCAATGAGCGGCCGGAGGATCTGCGGCTCTCCGCACGGATCGATCCGCACTCGCCCGCGAAGTACCGGATCAACGGGGTGGTCTCGAACATGCCGGAGTTCGCGCGCGCATTTTCCTGCAAGGCCGGGAACGCCCTGTACAAAGACCCGGCGCATACCTGCAAGGTATGGTGAGGCTCGGCTCCGCGGTCATCCTGCTGGTGCTCACGGTCGGCGTGAGCCTCGTGTGCTTTCGGTCCGCGCGGCTCGCCGATGCGCTCGCGCTCCGGCCGGATCGTCTGTTCGGCCGCCGCGAGTATTACCGCCTCGTCACCTGCGGATTCGTGCACGCGGATCTGGGTCACCTGTTCTTCAACATGCTGAGCTTCTACTTCTTTGCATTCACGCTGGAGCGTGCGCTCGGGACGCCGCCCTTCCTGGTGCTGTACTTCGCAGCGCTGATCGTGAGCAGCCTGGGAAGTGCGCTCAAACATCGGCATGAGCCCGGCTACAGCGCAGTCGGCGCATCGGGCGCGATTCTCGGCGTGCTCTTCGCCTCGATCGTCTACTTCCCGGAGCAGAAGCTGCTGTTGCTTCCCATCCCGATTCCGATTCCCGCGCCCCTGTTTGCGATCGGCTATCTTGCGTACAGCATCTATTCCGCGCGTCTTGCCCAGCAGGACCCGCGGCGTGGCGGCCGCGTCAATCACGACGCGCATCTCTACGGTGCCGTCACGGGACTCGTTTTCGTCGCCGTGCTGACGCCCTGGGCCTATGGAGTACTGCTGCAGAAGCTCGCGGCGATGTTTGGATAGGCGCGCGCCTGCCGCAGCGGCGCCGCCCCGGTCTCAACTGCGCCCGGCCCGTCCCGCGACAATCAGCTTGTGCCACGACGTCCAGGGCAAGGATGGACCGAGAAGCCAGTCGACCGGCAGACTCAGGGCACTCGTGGCGCCGAGCGCGATGTTGCGGACCACGCGCGGAAGATGGCGGCAATGCGGCAGGAGCCAGCTCGTGAAGGGAACCGGGTCGACGCCGAGCACATCCATGATCGCAAGCCCTGAATCTTCCAGCGCCCGCCGATACCAGTCGAAGGTCCGCGCGCGAAAGCCGCGCGTATCGCACCGGGATTCGCGGTGCGTCGGCGCGGCTTCGAGCAGTACGAGCCGGCCGCCGGGTGCGAGCACCTGACTCAGCCGCGCCAGCGTCTGCGCGCAGCGATCGTGATCCGGGATGTGCTGCAGGACGCTCACGCAGAGCACGAGATCGAAGCTCGCGTCGACCTCGGGACTTTCCGCATCGCCGATGCGAAAGCGGCACCGCGCGCAGTTCTGGTCGGCGCGGCGGCGGGCACGCTCCAGCGCCTTCGCGTCAGAGACGAGCGCGGTCACGTCCCAGCCACGGCTGGCAAGATCCACGCTCCAAGCGCCTGTCCCGCAGGCTACATCCAGAGCGCGGCCGGGCGCGTCCCAGTTCATCCATGCGCCGAACGCGCGCTGCTGGCAGAGCTCCACGGAGCGGTTGTAGAGAGAGGGCAGGCGGAGTGCCGGTTCCTGATGCGACTTCATGTTTGAGTCACTCGTCCCTGAGCAAGAGAGTCCTCTGGAGCTTAGAAGCAGGCCCGTCGCCAGATTGAGACGGTGGCGGCATCCCGGTGCGTGCTGCGCAGCACCAACGCGCGGATGTGAGCCGCAACGCAGCCTTGTTGGCCCTTTACCTCACGCGTCAGGAATTGTCTGACAGCACGACACGCGGCCAGACGATAGAAAGCGCCCGCCGGCCGACAGACACTGCCCGCATGAAACCTGGAAGGATCGGATCTGCGGCCGCGCTGACGTCATTTCTCGCCGCCTGCGGCGACATGGCACGCCTGCCGGTGATGGACGGTATGGGCACGAACCCGAAGCTTCCACCGCCCGTGCAGCACCTCATACCGACCATGAAGATCGCGCGCGCGATCGGCTGGGCCCCGGGCGAGATGCCTGCGCCTGCGCCGGGCCTGAGCGTCAATGCCTTCGCGGCGGATCTCGATCACCCGCGCTGGCTCTATGTGCTTCCGAACGGCGACGTGCTGGTCGCGGAGACGAACGCCCCGCCGAAGCCCGATGACGCCAAAGGCATCAAGGGTTTCTTCATGCGCAGGATGCAGAAGCGCGCCGGCGCCGGCACCGAGAGCGCGGATCGCATCACGCTGCTGCGCGACGCCGACGGCGATGGGACCGCGGAGACGCGCACGGTCTTCGTCGATCATCTGACCTCGCCGTTTGGGATGACTCTGGTTGGAAGCGACTTCTACGTCGCCGACACGGATGCGCTGCTCCATTTCGACTATGCGGCGGGTGCGACGCGCCTCGAAGGACGTGGAACAAAGGTCGCGGATCTTCCGGCCGGCACGATCAATCATCACTGGACCAAGAACGTGCTCGCGAGTCCCGATGGCGCGCATCTCTACGTGACGGTGGGGTCGAACAGTAATGTGGGGGACATCGGCCTTGCCGCGGAAGAAGGGCGGGCCGCGATCTGGGAGTTCGACCGCCGCTCCGGCCAGGGGCGTGAGTATGCGACCGGGCTGCGAAATCCGAATGGCATGGCTTTCGTGCCGGAGACCGGCGCGCTGTGGACCGTCGTCAACGAGCGTGATGAGCTGGGGAGCGATCTCGTTCCGGACTACATGACTTCTGTCCGCGACGGCGGGTTCTACGGCTGGCCGTTCAGCTACTACGGCTCGCACATCGATACGCGGGTCCAGCCGCAGGATCCGCAGCGTGTCGCGCAGGCGATCGTCCCGGATTATGCGCTGGGCCCCCACACGGCTTCTCTCGGGCTCGCGTATGCGGAGCGCACCGCGCTGCCGCCGCCTTTCACGCGCGGCATGTTCATCGGACAGCACGGCTCCTGGAATCGAAAGCCCATGAGCGGTTACCGAGTGATCTTCGTTCCGTTCGAGGGAGGACGGCCCAAAGGCCCGGCGAGCGAGGTGCTGACGGGCTTTCCTTTCCAGCACAGTGGGATCCGAAGCTTGGAATTCACGTGACTTGAAGTCGCGG
>JADMIO010603807.1_pt1 | contig 145357 bp, 94 predicted proteins | sample 8958161 | NCBI WGS metagenome assembly JADMIO01 (sample SAMN16585339, study PRJNA669376) | soil metagenome | isolation source: Crop rotation soil | place: USA: Cullars Rotation, Alabama | collected 2011 | reverse complement strand
GCCGCGACTTCAAGTCACGTGAATTCCAAGCTTCGGATCCCACTGTGCTGGAAAGATCTGAATTGCTCGAGGAAGCGCACGTCGTTCTCGAACAGCAAACGAATATCATCCAGCTGATAAATCCGCGCGCAGGTGCGATCGATGCCCAGACCAAAAGCGAATCCAGTGAATTTCTCGGGATCGACATTGGCAGCGCGCAGAACATTTGGATGCACCATGCCCGATCCGCCCAGCTCAATCCAGCCTGATTGCTTGCAGATGCGGCAACCCGTGCCGCCGCAGTTGAAGCAGCTGTAATCGACTTCGGCGCTGGGCTCAGTGAATGGAAAGTACGACGGGCGAAAGCGCGTGCGCGTGTCCGGCCCAAACAATCGGTGCACAAATTCAGCCAGCGTCCCTTTCAGGTGCGCCATCGTGATGCCGCGATCGACGCACAGTCCTTCGACTTGATAGAACATCGGGTTGTGCGTGGGGTCCGGCGTGTCACGGCGAAAGACACGGCCCGGAGCAATCATGCGCACCGGCGCGCCGCGCCGCTGCATCGCGTGAATCTGGACCGTGGAGGTCTGCGATCGCAACGCGAAACCTTCGGTCGTGTAGAAGGTGTCCTGCGGATCCCGCGCCGGATGACCCTCGGGAATGTTAAGCGCGTCGAAGTTGTAGAAGTCAGTTTCGATCTCTCGATCGTCTTCGACGATGTAGCCGAGCGAAACAAAAATGTCCTCGATGCGCTGCCGCATGAGCGTAATTGGATGAAGATGGCCGGGCCGCGGCCGACGGCCGGGTATGGTGACGTCGATAGATTCCCGCGCGGTGCGAGCGGCGTCTATGTGCTCCTTGAGAGCTTTCTCCACTTCATCAATCGATTGCCGAATCGCGCCCTCGGTAGTTTGAACCAATCTCGCGAAAGAAGGTCGATCGTCAGGCGCCACGCCGCCGATGAGTTTCTTTGCCGAGGCCAGCGCGCTCTTTTTTCCCAGGTGTCGAGTGCGCAATTCCGATAGTGCTTTTTGTTCATTTTCAAGGTCTGAGAAACCCATGGGTTTGCTCAGAGCTACTGCGCCGTTAAAGAAATCAAAGCGCGCAAAGTCGAGTTCAAAGGCTTCGCGCGCCATGAGAAGGTCTTTGCGTGGATCTCTATCTTCTGACACGTCGTAGTCTTTCGTCCGCGCAGCGGATTGAATGAAAATAGCCGAGCACTTCAGTGCTGGGTAACACGATGATAATTAATCAAAAGCCCGCGAAGCGGGCGACAGAACAGAAAGGAAATGCATCGAGATTCCGTGGCGTGCTGATCCAATCACATCCGCTCCCGGTTCTGACACTCTGCCGTCCGCTTCGCGGACTCATTAAAATATGCAGACGGGATCCCAACCATAAATGGCTGGGCTACTATCAAACGTCCGCTTCGCGGACTCATTCAAAACAAATCATCGAAACGGACGGACCGCGCTCAACCATGTTTTCGATCCAACTTATGGTTTTTTCTTTTGCGCGACCCACTTGCCGGACATCTGGCCGGCGAAGTCAAAATCGCCGGAAAGCTTTCCGTCGAGGATCGTCGCCGCCATCGTAATTTGGCCGCTCCCGCCCTCAAGCACGAACGAAAGCTTTCCATCTTTCCAGGTGCCGGTAGAAATGTTGGATGTTCCCAGCTGTGAACTGCTCGAGCCGGTAACTTTTTCGCCGTCAATTTTCAGCGTTAAGGTAAACGGAAACGCCTGACCGTTCGCATCGGCGACCGCGTCCCATTCACCTGAAATGTCGTCAGCCGCCGCTTTGCGAAAATCCACCGTTAAGTTCTTGCCCGCCTCGGTGAACGTAGCCACCAGGACATCGCCGTTCTTTTTGAACGACATCGGCGCCGACCCGCCGCCGGGCTTCTCGCCCGGCTTCTCGATGTCCAGGGTGAGCACACCATTCGCCATCTGCCCCTTGAGAATCTTGAAAGATCCTCTCGCGGTCGTCAGCGTTCCCGAATACTTGCCGGCGTCTTCGACCAGATCCAAAGTCAGCTTTTGCTGGCCCGTCTCGTCCTTCAACATTCCCTCATACTTGCCGGCCCACGAAGCTTGCGGTTGCGCACTCGCCACAGAGACGAACAGCAAAAGGGCGAAAGCCGCTAAAGCCACACTGACGATTTTCATGCGTTTCGGATCCATCTCGTTTTCCTTTCCGAAGTTGACGATCAGTTCTATGCTGCCGCCCGCTCCTGCGGCTTATTTTCCAGCGCCGTCTTCGCCTGGGTCGCGAGCTGCGCGAATGTTTCCGGTTGCTTGGCGGCAAAGTCAGCCAGGATCTTCCGATCCAGTTCAACCCCCGCCAGTTTCAGTCCGTGCATGAACTGTGAATAGTTCAAACCGTTAAGACGGGCGGCCGCGCTGATGCGCACAATCCACAGCGAGCGAAAATCACGCTTCTTCAACTTGCGGCCGGTGTAGGCGAAGTTCAAGGCGCGCTCAACCGACTCTTTCGCGGATCGGTAAAGCTTCGATTTCGTTCCGCGAAAACCTTTGGCTCGTTTTAAAATTTTCTTGCGCCGTTCGAGACGCTTATTTCCACGTTTTGCTCTTGGCATAACAAACCTCCAACATTTTTGATTTGCGATTTGTGATTTTTGATTTCCTTGCGGCCACTACGGCACTTTGTAGCTCCGCACAATCGCAAATCTAAAATCTAAAATTGAAAATTCCCCTAATCTCTTCCGTACGGCAGCATTCGTTCGACGCGTTTCTGATCGCCTTCGGAAACCATGACATCGACGTCGAGATATCGCTTTCGCTTATTCGTTTTCTTGGTCAGGATGTGACGCGCGTGCGAATGGCCGCGCTTGATCTTGCCGGTGGCGGTTGTGCGAAATCGCTTCGCCGCACCTTTATGTGTCTTTAGTTTTGGCATAACTCTCCTAAGTAAATCGTTAATGTGAATCGCAAATAGAAACTCTTAAGCCGTGGGATTCTGGTTTCCACCAGCCGCACCTTCTTTCGGAGGGTTCGCTTGCTGGCTTCCCTGACTCTCGGCGCCCGCCTCCCGGCTCTTCTCTTGCGAAGCCCTGGCTGCCGACTCCTGATTCCGGTCTTTCGGCGACTTATGTTTCTTCGGCATAAAGATCGTGAACATCTGGTTGCCTTCCATGCGTGGCCGCATCTCGACATCACCGACGTCAGCGAGATCTTTTTCCAGCTGTTCCAGGATGCGCGCGCCCAACTCACGGTGCGTCATCTCACGTCCGCGGAACCAGATGGTCGCCTTGACCTTATCGCCTTCCGAAAGCCACTCGCGCGCGTGCTTCATGCGATAGCTGTAATCGTGCGTGTCCGTGCCCGGACGAAACTTCACTTCCTTGACGGTGACGACGACCTGCTTCTTCTTGGCCTCGTTTGCTTTCTTCTTCGCCTCGTATTGAAACTTGCCGAAGTCGATGATTTTGCAAACCGGCGGATCGGCATTGGGCGACACCTCCACCAAATCCAAACCGCGTTCACGGGCCGTGCGAATCGCTTCGCGCGTATCCATGACGCCGAACTGCTCGCCCTCATCAGTGATCACGCGCACCTGCGGCACGCGAATCCGTTCGTTAATTCTGGTAACCGGCCCGCGACGAAAATCCGGCCTACCGCGTCCACGAAAACCTGTAGCTATGAAGCACCTCCTAAGGTTTTAGTCCAAAGTTCAAGTCCCATGTCCAATGTCTACGACGACGTTGGACTCTGGACGTTGGACACCTGGACTCAGTTGTTCGTCAGCGCTCGCGTCTGCACCAGACGCGTCGCCATCTGCTTAAACTCTTCAATCGACATCGCGCCGATGTCGCCTTTCACGCGCTCGCGCACCGCCAGCTTTCCTTCTTCCATCTCGCGGTCTCCGAGCACCAGCATAAAAGGAATCTTCTGCAACTGCGCATCGCGAATCTTCGCGCCAATCTTGTCGTTGCGGACATTCACTTCGACGCGCAAGCCGGCGCTTCGCATTTCCTGCGCGACGCGTTCGGCATATTCGTTAATTCGATCGGTAATCGGCAGCACTACAACCTGGACCGGCGTCAGCCACATCGGGAATGCGCCCGCGTAATGCTCGATCAGGACCCCAAAGAATCGTTCGATCGATCCAAAGAGCGCGCGATGAACCATGACCGGCCGATGCGGCTTGTTGTCTTCGCCGATATATTCGAGCTGGAATCGCTCGGGCAGATTAAAATCTCTCTGCACCGTTCCCAGCTGCCACAGACGGCCAATCGCGTCTTCGATTTTAAAGTCGATCTTCGGCCCATAGAACGCCGCTTCGCCTTCGATGCGTTCGTATTCAATCCCGCGCGCGTCGAGTCCGGCAGCCATTTCAGCCTCGGCCGTTTTCCAGTCTTCCTCAGAGCCGAGATAAAGCTTGTTCGTATCGCTTCCCTTTACCGAAAGCTCGAACTTGATCTTGTCAAAGCCGAAAGTCTTCAGCACTTCGTAAGCGAAATCAACGCAGTCAAAGATTTCCTGCTGCACCTGCGCCGGCGTACAAAACAGGTGCGCGTCGTCCACGCTGAATCCGCGCACGCGCATCAGACCATGCAGCGTTCCCGACAACTCTGCGCGATAGACGGTGCCCATTTCGGAATAGCGTTGCGGCAGATCGCGATACGAGCGCTGCTGTGATTTGTAGATACCGATATGGAACGGACAATTCATTGGCTTGAGCCGGAATTCCGTCTCTTCCAAAGTCGTCGGCGCAAACATCGAATCGCCGTAGTTCTGTTCGTGCCCGCTCAACTGCCAAAGCTCGCGCTTGGCGATGTGCGGCGTGTAAACAAAACTGTAATTGCGCTTGATCAGTTCTTCGCGCAGATAATCTTCCATCTGCTGGCGCACGATGCCGCCCTTCGGATGCCAGAACACCAGGCCCTGGCCGTATTGCTCCTGAATAGAAAACAGATCCAGTTCGCGGCCCAGCTTGCGATGGTCGCGCTTCTCGGCTTCCTCGCGTTGCTTCAACCACGCGTCCAGTTCGTCCTGGGTAAAGAATGCCGTGCCGTAGATGCGCTGCATCTGTGGACGCTCGGCGTCCCCTTTCCAGTACGCGCCGGCAAGTGAAAGCAGCTTGAAAGCTTTCAGCTTATTCGTATTCGGCACATGCGGGCCGAGACAGAAATCTATGAAGGGCGAGCCGTCGATGTAATAGACGCTCACGCGTTCGCCGGCCTTCTCGTCGATCAATTCGCATTTCAAAGGCTCATCGCGTTCATTAAAGACGCGCAGCGCTTCAGCCTTCGAAATCTCGTCGCGACGATAAGGCATGTTGCGCTTCGCGATATCGCGCATCTTCTTTTCAATCACAGGCAGGTCGGCTTCCGTAAGCGCGCGCGGCGCGATCACGTCGTAGAAGAATCCATAACGTGGATCTTCGAGCAACGCCGGCCCAATACCCAGCTTGGTTCCGGGAAACAGATCGAGCACGGCCGCGGCGAGCAGATGCGCGGTTGAGTGGCGCAAGACATCGAGGCCTGCGAGCGTCTGCGGCAACACTGGTTCAATCTTGAGCGCACCGTCACGCAGGAACTCCGGGAGTCGGTCAGCGCCAGAAGCAGCCGGAATCTCATTCAGCGGCGTCGCAAGGTCAAATTCTTTCCGATTAACCCTGACAGCTAACGCTTGCTTGGCAAGATCGCGATCAAGCTTCTTGAGCGCCTCGGCGACAGTCGATGAGCTCGCCACCGCGACCGGCGTGCCGTCATTCAGTTGTACGTTGATGTCACTCATCTTCCGTAATAGCGATGCCCCATCTTCGCTCCGCTAGGAGCGAGATGTTTATAGCACCCGAAACCAACTATCAATCATTAAGCTCCTTTAGGAGCGACATCTGCAGATCTCATTTCGCTCCTAAAGGAGCTTCGAAATTGAAAACGCGAGCGAACTATAAACATCTCGCCCCTCTGAGGCGAATACGGATTCACGCTGGCGCGGAGCCAAACGCAACTCCACGAAACCCGAGAAGCCCCGGCGCTCCTATTCACGATTTACGATTCACTATTTACTAACTGCAAATGATCGGTTTCGATAGGAGCGCCCTCGTCGCCAATTCCGTGTGCGGAACCAGCAATCAAAATGTGAATCGTGTTGTGACGGTACGATTCATGACGAAGGTCTTCCGGAGCATCCTATCAAAAATTCGAATCAGACAAGCTTAATGCTTATCTTTCGTATAATTACGAAACCGGATAATACCAAACGGCGTCGTAATGGTGCAAGGCCGTGTCGGTACGGGCGCGATAGCGACGGGGGCAACAGATTTATTTGTCATTTTTCATTTGACCCTTTTCATTTCGACATTGATCTCACCATCGATCAACTCTTGCAGCCAAAGGACCTCTCACGTGGACACAATTAACAGACGAGAAATGTCCAATGACAAATGTTAAATGACCCCCTCCCTTACGCTCGCGCTTCTGATACTATACGCGCCCGTCAGTTTACGAGAAGCTCATGACGAAACAATTCGCCAGGGTGCAGCTGGTCTTGATTTTACTGGCAGCGGGGCAAACGGTTTTCGGGCAGCAGAGTCAACCCGAAGAGTTCGTTTCCGTGCTCGGCCGGTTTGGAATCACGATGCCTGCGCCGTATGTTGACTACCGTCCGTTTATCGAGCTGAAAACAACCGCGGGCCAGAAGTTCTCGGCCGCGACCTATCGATGGGTACTTGATTCAGATCAAGTTGTGGTGAGTTATGGCGCGGGCTCGGTTAATCTCGAAGATCCAAAACAAAGCGATGCATTCCTAACTGGAATGAAGAACGATTACGTGGCCAAGGCGGCCCACGGGTCGTTGTTAGCTGAGAAGCCAACAACCCTTGGCGGACATCCAGGCATCATCTTCGGTTTGGATTCGGACGGAGGTCGCGCGATCGTCTGGATTTATGCCGTGAAGAACCGATTCTACGTGCTGTCTCTTTCAGTTAACGAACCCGAAAAGAAAGACGCCCACGTCAAGACCGTCACGACGTTTAGATTCCTTTCTTCCGAGGATCTGGAGCCGCGCTTTCGTCAACTCGCGGACCAAATCACACCAGCGCCTTTGACCGAACCAGCGCCAAACAAGCGTCTCACAAACGACCTTCAGGATTTCAGGCTCAACGGACGAGTAAAGGCCGTAATAACCGAAGAAGAAAAGTTTGCAGGGACCGAACTGTTTGAAGACCGCGCCCGCACGTCGGTTGATTTTTACGACGAGTCGGGAAACCTCACCAAGTCCGAACAATACTCCGGCGGACTGCCGCAGGCGGTGCGCATGTACGGTTACGTGAAGGGCGATCGCGCATATCGCGAAATGCGAAAGCTTCCCGACCTAATTCTCAAAACCAACGATCCAAAGAAGAAAGACAATGTGACAAAACAGCCGATGGAGATAAAGATTTTCAGAATCAAATATAAGTACAGCGGCAATCAGCTATTGGAGATTCGGGTTAATCGCGAGGATGGGGAGGAATTTGAGAAGTATGTATTCACGCCCAAAGACAACAAGGTCGAGCACACTATCGATCCCGCTTACTTCATGGTTTTTCTGCGAGACACGATTTTCGCGAAGGACAAAGTGATCTCACAGCTTGACGATAAAGGAATCGCAATCGAGGACACGGTCATGACACCCAGCGGGCGGACTGACGACGCCAGCCAGGCAATTCCTGGCGCGGGTTACGTAAACATCTACAAAGAACGCTACGAGTCGCAGAAGATCAAATACACCTACGAGTTCGATCAACAGGGCAATTGGATTAAGAGGACCGCCATCATGGTTACCAAAGATAAAGGCGACGTAGCCGACCACGTAACTTACCGGAAGATTACCTATTACCCCTAATGCCTGGGCGTTTCATCAAGATGAGATCGTCGCCTGAGTTAACATCAGTTGTTTGACCCCAAATCGCTGTTCGGAGGAGCCCTCTAATGAACAAATTCGTCCGTCTCACGATCGTAGTCAGTACCTGCGCCAGTTTCGTGGTTACTGGCGCTCAAATTCACACATCCGCCCAGCGCCCAACCACACGCAACGGCGCCTCTAAGGCTGCCGTGATTGACGGTGTGCCGGAAGAAGCGAATCAAAGCGAAATGCGCCCGATCATCGAGTATTACGTTTCGGATCGCGGCAGTCTGCAGCGTTCCTTCTTTGTGAACAACTCGCCGGCCCGGCGCGAACGTTTCCGTAAGTTCTATCAGGACGCGCTCGAACGCATTCAGAAACTGAACTTCGATGCGATGAGCCAGGAGGGCAAGGTCGATTACATCCTGTTCCGGACCGACCTCGAACACGAGTTGCGACAACTCGACATCGAAGAAAAGCAGCAAGCTGAGATTCAACCGCTGATTCCTTTTGGCAAAACAATCGTCGAAATGGAAGAGACCCGCCGCGGTATGAATCCGATCGATTCAGCCAAGGCCGCGACTAACTTAAACGCCCTGAAGAAGCAGGTTGAGGATACGCGCCGTCGTGTCGAGGCGGGCTTAAGGCCTGGCGAGAATCCGGAAGCCATCCGCGTCAAGAAGACCGTCGCCTTTCGCGGCGTCAATGCGATCAATGCGCTGCGCGGCAACCTGCGCAACTGGTACACCTTCTATAACGGCTATGACCCGGTCTTCACCTGGTGGAACGAACAGCCGTACAAAGAACTTGATGAGGCGCTGACTTCATACGCCGCCTTTGTGAGCGAGCGACTGGTTGGTCTGCGAGCTGCGGGATCTCCAGCGGGACAGGGTCAAGGCCCCGGCGGTCAGCGACCCGGCGCAGGTGGCGGTGGCCAGGGTGGCGGCGGCGGCCAGGGCGGTGGCGGTGGATTCCAACGACCCGGCGGCCCGGCCCAGGCACGGCCCGGCGATACCAGTGACATCATCGGCGATCCGATCGGCCACGACGCTCTGATGAGCGAACTGCAATCAGAAATGATCCCTTACACGCCCGAAGAATTGATCGACATCGCCAACAAAGAATTCGCCTGGTGCGAAAATGAAATGAAGAAGGCTTCGCGCGAAATGGGCTTTGGCGATGATTGGAAAAAAGCCCTGGAAGCCGTTAAGAACACCTACGTTGAACCGGGCCAGCAGCCCAAACTCATACGCGACCTCGCGGAAGAAGCAATCAAGTACGTAGACGATCACGACCTCGTCACCGTGCCGCAGCTCGCGCGCGACACATGGAAGATGGAAATGATGACGCCGGAACGACAGCTCGTTAGTCCCTTCTTCCTCGGCGGCGAAACCATTCTGGTTTCATACCCCACCAACACCATGACGCATGAACAGAAGATGATGAGCATGCGCGGCAATAATCCTTCGTTCTCGCGCGCCACGGTCTTTCATGAATTAATTCCGGGCCATCATCTGCAAGGCTTCATGACCGCGCGTTATCGTCCCTATCGCGGCATATTCGGCACACCATTCTGGACTGAAGGCAACGCGCTCTATTGGGAGCTGCTGCTTTGGGACCTGGGCTTTCAGAAGAAACCGGAAGACAAAATCGGCGCGCTCTTCTGGCGCATGCATCGCTGCGCCCGCATCATCTTTTCGCTCAGTTTCCATCTCGAGAAAATGACTCCGCAGGAATGCATCGACTTTCTGGTCAACCGCGTGGGCCACGAACGCGACAACGCGACCGCAGAAGTCCGGCGTTCATTCGACGGCAGCTATGGTCCGCTCTATCAGATTGCTTACTTGATTGGTGGTTTGCAGCAGTACTCGCTGCATCACGACCTGGTCGATTCCGGCAAGATGACCAACCGGCAATTCAATGACGCGTTGTTGCACGAGAACCGGATTCCCATTGAGATGATTCGCGCGGTGCTGACAAACCAGAAACTGACGCGCGATTACAAGACGAGCTGGCGGTTTTACAATAAGTAGGCGGGTACTGCCTTAGCGGCTCTGCATGGCCGGAGACTTTTGGGCATAGCGCGCGACTATTTCGCGGGCAGCTTGCTCAGTGTCTTATCCAGGTTGTCCTGTAGTTTCGTGAAGGCGTTCTCGGCTTCCGTTTCCAGACTGAGCCATTGCTTGTGCTCAGCCAACAATTGCTCGTGCACCGCTCGAATGAAATCGAGCATTGGCGTTGGCCCATCAGTCAGGACTGCGTTGCGTACATCATCGATGCGTTTGTAGATCTCGATTAATGCTTCCTCGGTTCGGCCGTACCTCTCTGCATTTCGCTGGTTCTGATACACGCCCTCGCGCGTCGCGGCAAAAGTGCTGAGGCCGGCGAACAGAGTGCCCAGGGTCGCGATCGCGGCTAGTCTTGAATCGATAAAGCCTCCCATGAAACCTGCGAGCGCGGTGATGGTGCCGGCGCCGGCCACAGCGAGGCTGCTCCACTTGAGCGCCTTGCGCGCTTCGATCTCATGCCTCTTTGAGGCGCCGGAAAAATAATTCAACTGAACATCCAGTTGGAACCTGCGGAAGTACTCCAATTTGATCAACTCGAGTGCATTTCCCAAACTGGTTGCGACCGGAGCTTTGGCAATCGACATAAAGTAGTCGAGTCGCGCTGACTCAGCGCGCGCCCGGCCCGACATCCAATTGTCGAGCAACTTGCCTTGCTTGAGAACATTCAAGTAGTAAGAAGCGATGCTGCCACCCAGAAAGCTGAGCAGCCCGAACACAATCAGAAAGGCCCTCTTGTTTGGCGGATTGAGGACGCCGATAGCTAAAACGAAAACGATCGAAATCGAGGTGAGGAAGATCGTGATGTTTGACCTGTTGAAGTTCCGCTGGAATTCAGTTTTCGCGTCGTTCGCGTCGCGGTCCTTCTCTTCGTAATCTCGCGCCGCCAGTCCCACTCGGTTGCTTCTGAGGATCGCCGCCAACTCGGGTGTCTTCGGCGCCAGGGCCGCCGCGTGTGCGCTCGGCGCAATCTGGTAGTCGTCTTCGCCCGCTTCTCCGATAAGGTCCTGCGCCAATTGGATGGGATCGGTGGACATCCGTGAACCTCCGCGGAGAACGATTTAATAAAGCGTCTTTGGGCGTTGTGGCTAGAGCGAAAAAGCGACGAGATTCTTTCTTAACTGTTGCGCGGCGTCAAGGGAATTATCTCTGAGTCACATTGGGCCTCGGCCCGGCGTGAATCATTTTGAGGAAGAGACTTCTACTGGGCGGGTAAACGCAAAGCCGGCCCCAGCGAAGGGGTTGGTGGTTCAACCGGTCTGGTGTTGGAGCGTTTGCCATTTCGCTTCTGTTTGTCGCCGGCGGGCGGCGCATCCTGGGTCGCCAAAGGCATCGGCGATGCGTTTGAAATCGACCGCGGCTTTTCCGCATGCGATTCTCGCGCATTCGAATTGGCATTCGAACTTCTCGTCGCCGTCGCTTTAATGTAATCGGTCACTGATCGGTCGGAATCGACAGCTGACGCGACAAAGGATGAGGCGATGAACGCCAACGCCAGCAACACTGCGACAGCGCAAACTGCGGTGGGAATCGACCACGATCGTTTCGCGCTCAACATGATCATCTGATCCGGTTTGAGAATCGAATAGCTGTCGAAAGGATCGAAGCCTGACGTCCGCGAACCGTTTGTTGCTTCGCCAGCCGCCGACTGATTCCGCAACTCGGTTCGACCCACTGCTCGCAGTGCTTCGCGAAACATCTTCGCTGTCTGGAAACGATCGCACGAATTCAACGCCAAAGCTTTCTCCAGTACGTTGGAGAGTTCAGCGCCGATGATCGACTGAAGCTGGTCGGCGCGCACCAGCGGATCAGGCTTTCCATTGGCCAGCGCGGCGGCGCGCGCCAGGGCGTCAGGCGGCTTGGCGCCCGTCAACAAATGGTAAAGCGTCGCGCCCAACGCATAGATGTCGCTTTGCGGCGACGTGCCTTGATCCTGAATCTGTTCCAGAGGCGAATAACGGCGCGTGTAACCAAAGATGCTGTGCGACGATTGCGTCGTCGTCTGGTCGCCCAGATGTGCCTTCGCCAAACCAAAATCGAGCAAGGCAATCTGGCCGCTCGCCGTCAGCTTCAAATTGTGCGGTTTGATGTCGCGATGAATGATCTGCCGCTCGCGCGTATGCAGATAAATCAAGGCGTCGAGCAATTGATCCGCCCAGGCAATCACCTCAGCGCGCGGAAAAGGACCGGGTTGTTGGGCGATGATTTGCGCCAGGTCATCTCCGCCGATGAACTGCATCACCAGAAACGCGCGGCCGTCTTCAGTAAAATAATCGCTGACCCGCGGCAGCGCCGGATGATGCAGTTGCGCCAGCAGGCGTGCTTCCTGTTCGAACTGTCGTCGCAAGCGATCGTCAACCGCAAAGGTTTCTTTGATCGCAACGGTCACCTGTAATCGCTCATCGATCGCTTCATAGACCGCGCCCATCCCACCGGCGCCCAATTGACGCCCGACGGCATATCGGCCTTGCAGGCGGTCGCCCTGGACAAGGGTATGCAAATGCTTCGACTTTGTTGCTAAGACAGATTGAGTCATCGATTCGTCGGTGAACCGCGATCGTTAAGAGAGGAATTTCAGGATCGGACAGCCTTTACGGTCGGCTTGGAAGTTGGGGCGAGAAGGTTAACTTCCTGTTTTTGACTATACGACACGGCTCTGCCCAAAAACAAGACTCTTCGATCAGAAGTAGCGCAAATTGTTAATTTGCGGAATGTCGCCAGTTAACAACTTGCGCTACAGAACTAGAGCTTCTTGCGCAAAAGACTTAACAGGAAAAGGACCGTGGCGACGGCGATAATCGCCGGACCGAGCGCGAGGTTTAGCGTCACGTGGCCGATAGTTATGTGCGGATAGACCAGGCTAAGCGCCAGGCCAAGACCGACCGACAAAACGCTGGCGATGGCGGACGTGAACAAAAACGCAGTCAGGGTGTGCGTCAACTGTCTGCCGATAGCGGCCGGCACAATGATCAAAGCGCCAACCAGCAGAGCCCCCAGGAATCGAACTCCCAAAAGGACTGTCAGGCTGAAGATCAGCAGGAAATAGAGATTCAAACGGGACACATTAACGCCGGTCGCGGCTGCCAACTCGGGCGAGAACAGAGAAAGAATCAATTGGTGCCGGAAGACGAGAACGAAACCGACGACTACTGAAACGGCGATAAGGCCTGCGACAAACCAGATTGCGTTCAGGCTTTGAAAGCCACCGAAGAGCGCCTCGATTAGGTCATCGCTCGGCGTGAGCACAGTTCCTATGGCCAGGGCGGCAGTGAAGATCACGCCAATCGCGACCTCAGTCGTCAAAGTAGAGCTCTTCTGCAAATGCCAAATCAGCAGCGTACCGAGGAATAACGAAACCGCCGCGCCCAGCAACGGATTGAAACCCAGCAGCAGCGCAAGCCCCAGCCCCGGCAGAGCGATGTGCGAGACCACATCGCCGGCCAGGCTCATGCGTTTCATCAGAGTGAAGCTGCCGATCAGACCGGCGGCCAGCGCGGTCAGCAGGATCAGTATGGCGGAATAGATTTCGGGTGCTGTCATTGATGTAACGCAAACTGTCAGTTTGCGTCCGGAATCTCAATCGCGAACTAACAGTTTGGGTTACTCATGATGATGATCATAAAAGCCGACCGATTCGCCATAGAGCTTGGTTAAGACTTCTGACGACAAAGCGTCTTTCGGACTGCCGAAACAAACCTGCTGCCGATTCAGACACAAAACCTTCGTCGCATAGCGAAAAACAAAACTCAGATCGTGCGAGACCATGATGCTGGCCAGGTTATGCTGCGTCTGCAGCCGGTTAATTAATTCGTAGATGTGCTCTTCACCGGGCTCATCGACGCTGGCTGTTGGTTCATCCATCAAAAGGATGTTTGGTCGGCCGATCAGCGAATAGCCGATCAGCCCGCGTTGAAATTGGCCTCCGGACAAATGACCCACAGGGGTTTGCAGAATCTGTTTGGTCAATCCGACCTGGCCGGCGATCTCCTCGATTTCATCAAAAGCGATCTTAAGTGTCATGCATTTCGCGCGAAACAGATCGGTGAACGTCAAAGGTAAGTGCGTGTCGGCATCGATCTTCTGCGGCACGTAACCAATGCGCACTTCATCGGACCAATGAATTTCACCGCGATACGGCAACAGATTAAGCAGGGCTTTGAGTAGGACAGTTTTGCCGGCGCCGTTTGGGCCAAGAATGCTGAGGCGCTCACCGGGCTCTAATTCAAAGCTGAGATCTTCGACGACTGAGCGATCTTCCAGCTGCACGGACAGATGTTTGACTGTTAATAGTGGCATTGAATCTTGTTGGAGCGCGGCCATCCCTGGCCGCATGAACGCGAAGCGCGAACTATCAACCTCAGCTATTGCAAAACGGTTTGCGGGCAAGGATGCCCGCGCTCCGTTCACTGGTCAATCAATCCCGTCGCTACCGCTCCGGGTTCTGATATTCCGCCGATGGCGGCCTGCATTACGGACTCAGGTGTCCACTCATCGATCGGACGCGTCTGGGACAAAGAGCCGCGTGTCATCACTGCCAGTCGATCACACATGCCGAATAATTCCGGCAGGTAAGAGCTGACCATCAAAACGGCCTTCCCCTTTTCGGCGCATTCCGCAATCGTCTGGTAGACGACGGCTTTGCTGCCGATGTCTATTCCCCGCGTCGGTTCATCGAGCAAAAGAATTTCGGCATCCTGATGCAGCAAACGAGCCAGGGCAATTTTCTGTTGATTGCCTCCGGACAACGTCGCCACCGGCTGGTCCGGATGCCGCGCCTTGACGGACAACGATTTCACCAGCGTTTTCGTTTGCGCGCGCTGGCGCGCGAGATTCAGCCAGCCGAATTGTGAACATGATTCGAACCGAGTCATCGTCACGTTGTCACCGATCGAGAGCGCCAGTGCCAGGCCTTCGCCTTTCCGGTCCTCACTTAAATATGAAAAGCCTTTGGCCAGTCTCCGCGCTGTCGTGCTGCGCCGCTCAACTGGATTCCCATTCATCTCGATGGCGCCGCTCGCCGATGGATCGATGCCGAAGAGACTGCGAATTAGCTCAGTACGGCCGGAACCCATTAAGCCGGCCACGCCGAAAATCTCGCCGCGCCTTAGTTGAAAGCTGGCATGCTTGATTGCCGGCGGGGCTGAAAGATCGCGCACGTCAAGAATCGCTTCGCTGCTCTCACTCCTTCGACGCCTGGGGAATAGAGTGTCAAATGGCCGCCCGACCATGTGCGCGATCAATTCTTCGTCTGTGATTGAATTAATCATTCCGCTGGCGACACTGTGGCCGTCACGAAGCACCGTAAAGTTATCGGCGATCTCGCGGACCTCTTCCAGAAAGTGACTGATGTAAACGACGGTAATTCCCTGCGCCGCAAACTTCCTAATCACCGAAAACAGACGCGCCACGTCGTCGCGCTGCAAACTGCTGGTGGGCTCGTCCATGAGGATGATGCGAGCCCGCGCCGCAATCGCGCGGCAGATTTCGACAATCTGACGGGCCGCGATCGAGAGATTTGCCACGCGGGCGTCCGGCGTTATCTCGGCATGATCGAAGGTAGCCAATACTTCAGCCGTCCGCTCGCGCAAACGTCTGGAGTCCACGACCCCAGCGCGTGAAGGCTCCATCCCCATCATGATGTTTTCGGCCACGGATAGATGCGGAAAAAGCGAGAGCTCCTGATGAATCAGGGCGATGCCGCGACTGCGCGCATCGAGGGGACTTGAAGGTGAATACGGCGCACCGCCGACCTCCATCGTGCCCGAGTCGGCCGGCACGAGGCCCGCGAGCACATTCATTAAAGTGCTCTTGCCGGCGCCATTCTCGCCAATCAGCGCGTGAACCTCGCCTGCCTGCAAAGATAAATTAACGCCGTCGAGCGCGAGGCTCGGGCCGAATCGTTTACTGATGTTTGAGAGAGCGAGAACGGTCATTCAAGAACAGGCGACGCGCCAGCCCGAAGGGCTGCGAGAAAGTAGCCGGTGATCGCAGACCACCGGGAAACCAGCCCCAGCGTCATCTGCACCCTAAAAGGGTGCCAGAACGAAAGACTGTGGCACCCCTTCAAGGTGCGTTCCGGTTACTTCTATACCCGTGGTCTTCGCTACGCTGCGACCACGGGCTATTAGCTTGCAACCCTCCGGGTTGCTCGAGCGTCATTGCGACCACGACTTTGGTTTTCTCTCCCAGCGATGGCTTCGCAACTGTGCAACCAACTCGTCCGGCAATCTGCCCGCGTCGCTCGCCGCAATATTCGACTCGACGTGCGATCGTTTGCGCATGCCGGGAATTATCGTGCTGACATCCTGATTGCTCAGGATGAAACGCAGCGCCATCTCGGCCAGGGACATATTCGCCGGCGCCAACTGCTTCAACTTCTCGGCGCGCTCAACGCTGGGAATCAGATTCTCTTCATTGAAATAGATGTTGCGCCAATCGCCTTCCGGCCATTTGCTGTCCTTTGTCAGGTTCCCGGTCAGCGTCCCTTCATCGAACGGAACTCGCGCAATCACAGCCACATCGTGTTCACGACAGGCGGGAAACAACTCATCCTCAGGGTTCTGATCGAAGATGTTATAGATCACCTGAACCGCATCGATCAGACCGCTGCGCACGGCCTTCACGCCATTCCATGGTTCCCAACGATTGATGCTGATGCCGACTGCGCTAAACAATCCCTGCGCACACAACTCATCCATCTTCTTTGCCCAGCGATCATCTTCGATCCAACTGTCTTCCCAGACATGAAATTGAACGAGGTCGAAGCTCGCCAATCCTGAGTGCTCCAAACTCTCATGCACGCGCTGCTCGATGTAATCAGGCGGAAACGTTTCGTCGAGGGTAAACTCGCGCCGGCTGGGCCAGGCCGAATTTTTTGGCGGGACTTTGGTCGCGGTGTACAGCTTCCGCTCTGAATTCGCGCGCACCAGTTGGCCCAGCAGCGCCTCGCTCCGGCCCTCGCCATACGCCCATGCAGTATCAAAGAAATTGCAGCCCAGCTCGACAGCGCGCTGGAGCGACTGCAGAGATTCTTCATCGTCAGAGCCGGTCCAACCACCCATGCCCCACATGCCATAACCAACATCGCTGACTTGCCAGCCGGTGCGACCGAAGCGCCGATAATTCACCTGATTCCTCCCTGATAAATGCGATGTCGGAGTATACACGAATCAAAGTGCAGCAAGTTGTTAACTTGCGCTGATCGCAAATTAACAATTTGCGCTACTCAGGCTTTGTAGTATTGTTCGTGCGCTTTTCACCACGTCGTACTTCATCGGGTCACCAGTCATGAAAACTGTCCGTCTTCTCTGTCTCGCATTCTGCTTGCCGGCATTCAGTCTGTTCGCTTTGGGCCAGGGTCAACGATCAACACGGCCATCGAAACCAGCCAAAGAATCGGCTGGCAAACGCGAAACGAAACCTGCGACGACGCTGCGGCCCGACCTGACAAAGGACCCGACTCTTTACGTCGTCGGTTATGCGCACCTCGACACTGAATGGCGCTGGGAATATCCGCAGGTAATTTCGGAATATCTCACCAAGACGATGCGCAACAACTTCGCGCTCTTCGAGAAATATCCACACTACATCTTCAACTTCACCGGCGCGAATCGTTACCGGTTGATGAAGGAATACTACCCGGCGGACTTTGAGCGTTTGAAGTTCTATGTCTCGACCGGCCGATGGTTTCCGGCAGGCTCATCGATGGAAGAAGGCGACGTGAATTCGCCTAACGCCGAGTCGATCATTCGCCAGATTCTCTATGGCAACAACTGGTTTCGTAAAGAATTCGGAATGGCCAGCGATGAATACATGCTGCCTGACTGTTTCGGTTTTCCGGCTTCATTGCCGAGCATTCTGGCGCACGCCGGCATCAAAGGTTTTTCGACGCAGAAGCTTTCTTCCGCCTGGCAGCCGGCGCCGCACGTCGGCGGTCCCGACTCGCCGGAAAAAACTCCGGTGGGCATCCCGTTCAATGTCGGCATTTGGGAAGGCACTGACGGCCGCACGGTGATTGCCGCGCTCAATCCGCTCAGTTACGGAAGTAACGTTCAGTACGACATCAGCAAAGCCGCCCCGCCGCCGCCCGGGCCTGATCCGAGCCTGACCGAGCAGCAGAATCAGCAGCGCACACGGCGCCAGGAAGATTGGCCGCAGCGAGTTCAAATCAACGGAAATTTGACCGGTGTGTTTGCCGATTATCACTATGTCGGCACGGGAGATGTCGGCGGCTCGCCGAATGAAAGCTCTGTGAAGTTAATGGAAGCGATCACCACCAAAGGCAAGACTTCTCTGCCACCGCTTTTTCCGTTTGGCTCGACGCCGCCGCCGGTTGGTCCACCGGTGCAGGTGGGCGACGGCCCTTTGCGCGTCGTCTGGTCCAAAGCCGATCAAATGTTCCAGGACATCCTCAATTGCTGTTCGACCGATCGCCTGCCGCGCTACAAAGGCGATCTGGAATTGATCAATCACTCGGCCGGTTCGCTGACTTCGCAGGCTTATCAAAAGCGTTGGATGCGCAAGAATGAATTGCTGGCCGATGCTGCTGAGAAGGCTTCGATCGGAGCTGAATGGTTAGGCGGCCGGGCCTATCCGCGTGAACGTCTGAACAACGCGTGGACACTGGTCATGGGCGGCCAGTTTCATGATTTGTTGCCGGGCACCGCGACGCCAAAGGCTTTCGAGTTCGCCTGGAATGACGACGTCGTGGCGATGAATCAATTTGCCGGCGTGCTGACCAGCGCGACCAACGTCGTCGCGTCCGCCCTCGACACACAGGCCAGAGGTACGGCAGTCGTCGTTTACAACCCGCTCAATGTTGACCGCGAAGACATCGTCGAAGCGAACGTCACGTTCAGCAATGGGGCGCCGCGCGCGGTGCGCGTAGTTGGTCCTGACGGCAAAGAAGTTCCCTCGCAGATGTCGAACGGGAAGGTCCTGTTTCCAGCCTCGGTCCCGTCAGTCGGCTATGCGGTTTACGACGTGCAACCAGCCGACTCATTTCTTTCTGCCGGAGATTTGAAAGTCACGGAATCATCTCTCGAAAACGCGCGTTATCGCGTCTCCGTTGACAAGAAAGGCGACGTGGCGAGCGTCTTCGACAAGAAGATTAATCGCGAATTGCTTTCCGCCCCGATTCGTCTGGCGATTTCGACCGACAACCCGCGGCAATGGCCGGCCTGGAACATGGACTTCGAAGATGAGCAGCGCGCGCCGCGCAATTTCGTTTCGGGCGATGCGAAGGTTCATGTATCTGAGGCTGGTCCGGTGCGCATTGCCATCGAAGTGGAACGCGAAACCGAGGGCTCGAAGTTCACGCAAACAATCCGCCTGGCTACCGGCGATGCCGGCAATCGCATCGAGTTCAGCAACGTCATCGATTGGAAAACCAAAGAAGCAAATCTCAAGGCTGCCTTCCCGCTCGCGGCGGCGAATAATCTGGCCACTTACAACTGGGACGTCGGTACGATTCAGCGACCCAACGAAGCAGAGAGACAGTTCGAAGTGGCTTCGCATCAATGGATCGACTTGACCGATCAGAGCGGCGCGTTCGGCGCGACGATTCTCACTGACTGCAAAAACGCTTCGGACAAACCGAATGACAACACGTTGCGGCTGACATTGATTCGCACACCGGGAACGCGCGGCGGCTATGTGGATCAGGGAACGCAGGACACGGGTCGTCATGAGATCCTATTCGGTCTCGCCGGCCACGCTGACGATTGGCGCGCAGCGCGGACTGATTGGCAGGCCTATCGTCTTAATCAACCATTAATCGCCTTTCAAAGTCCCGCCCACAACGGCGCGCTCGGGCGAACACTCTCGTTATTGAGACTTAGCGACGATCGCATTCGCGTCATGGCTTTCAAGAAGGCTGAATTGAGCGATGAATTGATTGTGCGGATGGTCGAGATGGATGGGGCCCCGGCCACGAATGTGCGTGTCAGATTTCCCGCGACCGTAGTTGCCGCGCGCGAAGTCAACGGACAGGAGCAACCGCTCGGGCCGGCAACAATAATCGCCAACGGCGAATTGGAAACTTCGTTCAAGCCGTATCAGCCGCGCACGTTTGCGATCAAGCTCGCGCCTTCACGAACAAAGGTCGCGCCCATCGCATCTCAACCGGTTTCGCTAAATTATGATCTGACTGTCGCCGCTCGTCTGGGCCGGCCGGCGGACGGCAGCTTTGACTGGGCCCCGAATAGTCAGGGTGCGACACAGGGTCGCGCGCTGCCCGCCGAATTAATGCCGCGGCAAATTAATTTTGGCGGCGTACGCTTTGATCTCGGCGCAGCGGACAAGGCCAACGCGGTCGTGCCACATGGGCAGACAATCAATCTTCCGGCCGGCAAATTCAATCGCGTTTACGTGCTGGCTGCGGCGGCGAACAACGATCAGAAGGCCACGTTTAAGGTCGGCGATAAAGCCACTGACCTGACCATCCAGGAATGGACCGGCTTTGTCGGCCAATGGGACGATCGTATCTGGCGCACGACTGAGACGGTGACTCAGCCGCCGCCCGGCGCACCGCCGGGAACACCGCCACGCATTCGCACCAATCCTTATGGCGAAATGATCGGCCTGCGGCCCGGCTTCATCAAACGCGCCGACATCGCCTGGTTCGCTTCACAACGCCGGTCGCCCGACGCCGTGCCGGAACCTTACATGTATTCATACCTGTTCGCGTACGCGATCGATGTTCCGGCAGGAGCGAGGACCATCACGCTGCCGGATAATGAACGCGTAAGAATCCTGGCGATGACAGTTGCCGACGAGCCGTGGGTGGTAACGCCGGCACAACCGTTGTACGACACGCTGGATCGACAATGAAAATTCGGCATCTGACGATAATGGCCGTGGCCTGCCTCGCTAATATGACGGCCGTGGCCCAAACCAAAATCACTGTCGATCACAACACCGGCGCGGCGATTAATGCCGAATGGAAATTCAAATCGGTTCCCGTACCTGCTCGCGACGACGCTGCCGCCAAAGCTCGCGTCCTGATCGTTGACGGTCAGGCCGATGGCAATAGCGCCGGGGTTGGCGCGCTGACCGATGGGATCTTTCCGAACTCAGACGATCAGCCGCGGCGGAATTTCTTTATCGCTCCAGGCAGCGGCGGGGCGCGCATTCTGATCGACCTGGGCCGCGTCATCGACGTCGCGCAGATCAATTCTTACTCCTGGCATCCCGGCTCACGTGGGCCACAGGTCTATCGCGTCTGGGTGAGCAACGGCTCGGCCGGCAACTTCAACGAGGCGCCCAATGCCAATATCGATCCGCGCAGCTGTGGCTGGAAGGTGCTCGCCACAGTCGACACGCGCTCGACCGATGAGACAAGAGACGGCGGCCAATGGGGCGTGAGCATCACCGATGCCGCCGGCAGTCTCGGTAAAATCCGCTACCTGCTTTTCGACTGTTATGTCACCGAAGTCGCGGATGATTTTGGCAACACCTTCTATTCCGAAATCGACGTCATCGAAAAGAAATAGAACCGACTCCTGAAACTTTGGTCAACACCTTGCTTGTTACCGCCTGAGTGACCCAATTCGCGACTTATTGCTGCGACTTCAATCATCGTTGTTCCAATTCTGGACAGGTCTCGAGGTATTCCTTCGTCATATATGACTACAGTTGAGCGACTGAATCGATATGGAATCTTGCGGCGCGGCTCGCCGAAGCGCGGCTTTCGTTACCGGCGGGCCGACGGCGGCAGGGTTACCGCGGCAGACCTCGAGCGGATCGAGCAACTGAAAATTCCGCCCGCATGGACAAACGTCGCGATCAACTCCGCGCCCACCGGCCGCATTCAGGTGGTGGGCCAGGATGCGGCGGGCCGCTGGCAATACCTCTATCACGAGAGTCATGTGCGGGCCCAACAACGCAAGAAGTTCCAAAGGCTGGTCGCGTTCGGTGAAAGCCTGCCGCGATTACGCGCCACCGTCGCGCGGGATTTGCGTTTGCCTGGGCTGTCGAAGGAACGCGTCATGGCGGCCATCCTGAGAATTCTGTCGATGTCCTTCATTCGGCCCGGGAGCGAAATCTACGCGAATGAAAATGGGAGTTTCGGAATTGCGACCCTCAGGCCGCGGCATGTTTCAGTGAAAGGAGATCGCATCAGGTTTGAATTCCCGGGCAAGTCAGGACAGAACCACAGCCGGGAAATTCGCGACAAATTGGTCGCCGCTACTTTGAAAGAGCTTTTGAAGTATTCAAATCGCCGGGTCTTTAAATACGTCGGCGCCGACGGCAAGCTGGTAAACGTGACGCGGCCGACGATCAATCGTTATATCAAGGAAGTAATGGCGCAGAACTTCAGCGCGAAAGATTTTCGCACCTGGGCCGGGACGCTGGTTTGTGCCTGCGCCCTGGCGCGGAGCCGCGCCGCCGATCCTTTGTCAGGAGATTCGATCGTCAAGGCAGTGGAAGAAACTGCGACCGTTTTGGGTAACACACCCGCAGTCAGCCGCGATGCCTATATCTGTCCCGCCGTGATCAGTTCATTTGAAAAGGGCGAAGTGCTGGGATGCTATTTCGAAACGCTGCACAAGCTGACCTCTTATCGCGGACTGAAGCTGCATCGCGCTGAGAAGGCGCTGCTGCGATTACTCAAGAAGTGCGCTACGTGATCTGAGACATACTTGACTATCCAAATCAGCGCCGATAACTTCGTGATCGATCTCCTCAGATACATTCGCGGATCTCCGATTGCTTAACGAGCGCTTCGACTATCTATTCAATTCCCGATGGCCCTGAAACGTAGAGACTTCCTCAAACGGCTGACCGGCGGTTTGGCCGGCATTGCAGCTTTCACCCGACTAAAGAAACTTGGTTTTGCGGCGCCGGCCTCTCCGCGCGCGCGCCGGCTGGTGCTGGTCAAGATTGACGGTCTGCCGCAGCGTCTGGTTGAGGAGTTCGCCAACGAAATCGATCCGGAGACCGGTAAGAGCCGTTTGCCCTGGGTCAAGCACATCTTTTATGAGAACGGCTCGCGCGTGAACAATTTCTATGTGCGCGGCATGAGTTTGTCTGCGCCCTCCTGGTCAACGCTCGACACCGGCCAGCATCTGCAAGTCAAAGGCAATGTCGAATTCGATCGGCTGACCCTGCATGCCTACGACTATCTGAACTTCATCCCCTTTTATTTTGAGAATATCGCGCAGCTGCACGTCGACATGCCTGGTCCCGAAGTTCTGGATGAAGTCGGCAATCCACTGCTGATCGATGCCTATCCGCATGACGAGCGGTACCAGGGTTTTCAAACTTACCAGCGCGGAGTGCACTGGACGACCTTCAAAAAAAGTGTGAAGACCCGCCTGGAACGTTTCACCGGGGCCCAGGACGTAATCGACGAGTGGACGACAAACGGAATCGAACTACGCAACGTCATTCAGGATCAACTCGAGCGCGAATTGATCGGCAAGCTATCCGATCCGCGCGTTCGCTATCTCGATTATTACACCACGGACGTTGATCACCGCACACATCACAATCGAGATCGGGAATCACAGTTGGCGGCCATTCGCGAAGTCGATGGAACGCTGGGCCGCATCTGGACCGGAATCCAGAAGTCGCCGCTGGTCAAAGACACTGTGCTGGTGCTGGTGTCGGATCACGGCACCAATACCGATCCCAACATCATCAGCCAGGGATACAACCTGGTGAAGCTGCTGGGCACGCGGGCCGGCGGCGGCCATCACGTGATCACCAAGCGGCGTTTGATGATGGACTATTCGCTGAAAGGCATTTATCCGTTCGTGCCTTTGATCACGACGACCACCGACGATTCACTCTATCTAAAAGGACAGAGCACCGATTACCCCACGGCGCTCCTGGATTTTGACGGCAACGAGCGATCGGCGATCCATCTGCGCAATTCTGATTTCAACGTACTCCACATCCTGCTGCAGCAACTGAAGAATTCGAAACTGGATTCCAATCTGCGGCGTGCGGCCACCGATCTTTTCTTTGCCGTGATCGAACGCAACCGGGCAGAGTGGCAACGTCTGGTCAATGAATTGAATGAAGAGTTGGCAGCCCTGCATCGTTTGATCGAGAAGCAGCAGGCGGTCGTCGCCGCGCTGCCAAAGAAATGGACGAAAGAAGATTTGGATCTCGGGCGCGATCAGGACGCGCACCGCGAATCAGCGCGTCTGGGTATCTGGACAGAGGCCGAGAAAACCTATCGCAAGTATTTGCCGAGCCTGACGAATCTGCTCGCGCTGCGAAGGGACGATTTTCAACCGGCAAAAATCAAAATTGAAGAGCTCATTGCCAAAGGCGCAATGGGCCCCGCAAACACCGTCTATCAGCTGCAAAACTACGTCGCGGGATTGGCCACGCAGGGACTCGTACTGGCGGCTGACGGATCGATCGACGTCGAGAAAAGCTTCGTTAGCATCAATTATTTTCCGCTGATTCGCAGCGTCACTGTTCGCAACAACGTGCAGGCAGGCGTCAGTAATGAACCGATCGACTTCGTTGCCGTCCGCCTGTTTCCCAAAGACATTGACGGCCTGCCGGACAGGAACGTCGAGGAAGTAGTTTGGATCTACAAAGACGAGTCGCGCCAGGCTCTGATCCTTTCACGCACCGACGCGGCGCAAGGATTGATGCTGCGATATCTGCCCATTAGCGGATTGAAACAGACGCGAGACCTGAGGGTCTCGTTCAGCCAGAGTAACTGGCGCGAAGGCCTGCCGTTCAGACTTTGGGAGGATGCCAAATTGCGCACGCCCGATGATCGCGACGTCTGGCTCAACGCCTGGCACACTGCGCATGAATGGGTGCTGGCTACTCATCGTACCGATTTTTCGAACTGCGTGGTCGGAATTCAGGAGCAGTTTTCGCGACACGAAACGCCGGCGTTGAATGCCGACGAGCCGGGATTGGCCGACGATGAGCGGCTGTTACGCCGGTTCCACCAGCGACGACGTCGTCTGGTTGAGCCTGATCTGTTTGTGCACGCCAGCAATCACTGGAACTTTGACGTGCGCGGTTTCAATCCCGGCGGCAATCACGGATCCTTCTATCGCGTCTCGACGCACTCGACACTAATGTTCGCCGGCGGTGAGAACACCGGCATTCCGCGAGGGCTCGCCATCGAGGAGCCTTACGACAGTCTGGATCTTGTGCCCACACTGCTTGAGTTCACCGGCGAGGCGGATAATGGCCGGCCGAATTCAGCCTTGGTACAAAAAGGATTTCGTCAATTTGCCGGACGAGTGATTCGTGAAGTGTTCCCATAGCGCGAGGTAGCGCAATTGTCGCCGACGCTTTTCTCTAGCCCAGCCGTTTACGGCTGGGAGCTGGCAATGCGAATAATTTCAAAGCCTCCTTAAGGAGGCTTTTATCCCCTGACCCAGGCCGACACGCGTTGTTAATTTGCGTCATCGCAAGTTATCAACTTGCGATACATTCGGCGCGAACTTGATTAGCAATCGATAGCCCAACAAGACCGCCAGGACAAACGCGAAGGTCCGTGGCAGACGAGTGTCCGACTTGACCAGCATCCAGTAGTGGAGCACGGCGGCGACTCCCGCCAGGTAAACAACTCGATGCAGACGGCCCCAGGTCTTTCCTCCGAGACGCTTCACCATTTCGTTAGTGGAAGTAATCGCCAGCGGAATCATCAACACAAACGCCGTCATTCCAATCGCGATGAACGGTCGTTTAAAAACGTCCGCGGGCACGCTCCTGAGATTGAAGAACCGATCGAAGGCCACGTAGGTGATCAGATGCAGCGCGCCGTAGGTGAATGCGAACAGGCCCAACATGCGGCGAAACTTCACGATCCAGTTCGCGCCAGTGACTCTTCGAAGTGGGGTGATCGCCAGTGATATGAACAGGAAGATCAGGGTGAGCATGCCGGTTGTGCGTGTGAGGAACTCTGTGGGATTGGCGCCGGCACGTCCGCGCGCCACGTCCCACAATAAAAGGACCAGCGGCACCAAGGCGTTGACCGCAATCAAGAATTTGGTGAACCGAGTGTCCTTCATCGGGTCTTCCAATGGAGCGCGGGCATCCCTGCTCGCATGAGCGCGAAGCGCGAACAAAGGCCAGCGTGCTGCGCACGCTTTGCGGGCACGGATGCCCGCGGTCCTTTTAGTAGAACCTTTTCAAATCCATGCCGTCGTAAAGATGCGCCACCTGTTCGCCGTAACCATTGAACATCAGCGTCGCTCGCCCGCTGAATTCACCGATGCGTCTCTCTCGTGCCTGGCTCCAGCGAGGATGATCTACGTTTGGATTTACATTGGAATAGAAACCATATTCGCCCGGCGCTTCGATGTTCCAGGTGGTCGGCGGTTGTTCGGTCACCAGACTAATTTTGACGATCGATTTGATGCTCTTGAATCCATACTTCCACGGCACCACCAGTCTAATCGGCGCGCCATCCTGCGGCGGCAAAGTCTGTCCATATAAACCGGTCGCGAGGATTGTCAACGGATGCATCGCCTCATCCAACCGCAGGCCTTCCACATACGGCCACTCGAGCACCGTTGTGCGCTGGTTCGGCAAACGCCGCGTATCAAGCAATGTTTGGAAGGCCACAAACTTCGCTTGCGAATTGGGTTCGACCTTCTCCAGCAGCTTGGCCAACGGAAAACCAATCCAGGGAATGACCATGGACCAACCTTCGACACAACGCAGACGATAGACGCGTTCCTCCTGTTCGATCTTGAGCAACTCGTCGAGGTCAAAGACCTTCGGCTTATTGACCAGACCTTCAACTGAAACGGCCCATGGCCTGGTTACAAACCCCTTCGCCGCCGAAGCCACCGCTCGCTTCTCGGTTGAGAACTCGTAAAAGTTGTTGTAGTTGGTAATGTCTTCGAGCGGCGTAGGAGCCTCGCTCGTTGTGAAACCGTTAGAGGCGGCAGCGGTCGCAGGTGCGTTCGTGATCTGAATGGTTTCGCCTTTCGAGACTTCAGCCGCCGGCGGATTCAATTTGCGATAGATGAACCCGGTAGCCGCAACTGTTCCCGCCAGCACCGCGCCGCGCATAAATAGACGACGATTCAGATAGACCTTTTCATCGGTTATCTCGCTGGATTTGATCTTAGTGCTTTTCTTGATCAGCATTGTCGCTAATCGAGATCGTACGGCGATGAGGCGCGAGGCGCAAGATGCTCGGACAAAAGTTCGCGGCCCCGAACATATAGTTACGGAGCCGCGGTCGGGTGTGAAAGGTGTTACTTAGAAAACTCGCGTCCTAGTTTCCCTTCATGTTCATGCCCTTGTTCTGCAAGACCTTGATTTCGACACGGCGATTCTGGGCGCGGCCGGCCGCCGTCTTGTTATCGGCAACAGGATTATTCTCGCCATATCCAAACGGCTGCACCAGACGGCGCAGATCCATACCGTGGCGCAGCACCAGGTACTGAATCACTGCATTGGCGCGGCGTTCGCTGAGGGCACGGTTCTTCGCGGTCTTACCAGACGTGTCGGCGAATCCGACGACCTGAACCAGCCAACCGTTGGCGTTGCCCTTGGCCTTCTCGGCTTTGGCCCACGCGGCAGCTTCGTCGATAGTCTTCTTCGCGGTCGCGTCCAGCGCTGAGCTATTGAGCTTGAACAAAACCGGGATCAACTTGATGGTCTCGTACTCGTCCAGACCATTGATGCGGTTGTTGGCCAGAGCTGCATCCTTAAAAGCCTGATCAGCAGTCGCTTGTGCGGCTTCAGCTTTGGCTCTCGCCTCGTTGGCCAGCGCGGTATTCTCGGCAATTTGCCCTTGCATGCGCCTGGCTTCGGCGGCCGCCTCGCGGGCTGCGGCTTCAGCTTTGGACAACCTCTCAGCGTTTTCAGCTGCCATCTTGTCGGTCTGCTCCAGCGCCTGGGCCGATCTCAAATCCTGTTCGTCGAACCTGACCCATTCGGCAACCAGGCGACCTTCGGAATCACCTTTGCCCTGTGCCTGCACGCGCAGGCCGCGCATGATGTAGGTTTCGGGATAGCTTTTCTTGCTGAGTTTGCCGTGGTTTGTGACTTTGGTGACGCCGGGGCTGAGAACCACCGTCGTTTCGGCGCCGTCAGGTGCGCGCACTTTGAACTCATCTCCGTTGCGGCTACTAACAACGCCCTGGATTTTTTGTTTTGCTCCTTGTGGCACCTGCACCGGACGAGAATTGTCCGAACTTTGCGCATAGGCTCCTACAGCCGTCAACAAGACAAGGCAGGCGACGGCGACTAACCCTGGAAATCTAAGATTTTTCATTGGTGTGCTCCTTTTTTCGTCTGAGATTCAGAGAACGACCTTTTTCGTTCTCTTCATTCGTCCTAAATCTGGAGCGCGGGGATCGATTCAAAGGCGACGAGGCTAAAGCTCCCTGACCGACTAAACATTGTGTTCTCGATCGCTGCTGCATCCAACCAGCTCCAGGCGGTTTGCGTGCTTATCGGTCATCTTGATTCTAGACTGGGCCAGTTCAGGTAAACACTGTCACTTTTTACAGGCATGTGGAAAGAGGACCCTGATACCCGAAGATTCCGCGCATGGTGATGACGGCAAGCAAATCAGTTGGCGACCTGCAAACTTCCAAGATCTTTTTGGCTGGGCAAATGGAATGTCGGTGATACTGACGGAACCTGACTCTTCACGACCGCACGACGGCGGATCGAATTCCTCTTGCGCACATTCAGACGATTAATAACACCAACCACACCTTTCCCTCGCGCTGCAGCCTCGTGAGTTGCAATTTTGTCCGCGCGACTGTGTACCGTTCCTTTAAGACTCACTATGCCGTTTAGCGACAACACGCAAACCTCTTTCAAACGACCGCCGGCCGTCAATCCGATCTCATGAAGTACCCATTGCTCGATTTCGCTATCGCGTATTCTCAATTTCAACCCTCGCTCTCAAACAAACTGAAAAAAGCGGCGCAACGAAGATCGAATACTGATCTTGTCGCGCCGCGATTACTACGCCCAAGGTAATACATTCAGAATTTATCGATCACCTGAGACATTACCGGAGATACCCTTGTTGACCAGGAGCTTGATTTCAACCCGGCGGTTCTTGGCGCGCCCTGCTTTCGTGCGGTTCTCAGCCACCGGGTCCGTCGGACCGGCGCCAAATGGCTGCACCAGCCGCTGCGGCTTGAGCCCTTTCTCGGTCACCAGGTAATAGATCACCGCGTTCGCACGCCGCTCGCTCAGAGTTCGATTGTGCAAAGTGTTGCCGGTCGTGTCAGCGTACCCAATCACCTCGACCAACCAGCCCTTTGTGTTCTGAGTCTTGACCCAGTCAGCAGCTTCGTCGATCGTCGTCTTCGATGCCTTTGTCAGAGTGAAGTTGTTGACGGCGAAGTTAACAATGATGGTCTTGACGATATCGAAATCGTCCAGGCCGTTGATGCGATTGTTCGCGAAGTCGGCGGTGCCTTGAGCTTTCCTGGCAGCTTCCGCGGCTTCCCTGGCACTGGCCGACGCCGCCGCAGCTTCCGTCCTCGCAGCCTGGGCAACGGCTTGCGTTTCCTGCAGTTGACCGGCGAGTCTCTCGGCTTCGGCCTGTTGCTCGGCGAGTTGCTTACGCAGATCCGCTTCCACCGGATCGACCGTCGATCTGAGTGCCTGCGCGGTTCGCAGATCCTGCTCGTCGAACCGAATATTTCGCGCCACCAGTTGACCTTCAGAGTTGCCGACGCCGTCAACTTCAAGGCGCAAACCCCTCAGGATGTGGCCCAGTTCATAGGTTCGTGAGCCGCGGAAGACTCCCTTCTTGTGACTCTTTACTTCAGTGTCGTTAGTCAGGACGACCGTGGTCTGCGGCCCTCCCATCGTATCGCCCATCATGAAGTAGTCTGGTTCGCGCTTTGAAACGACACCTCTGAATTTCTTTACTTCCTGTCCGTTGCCAATCTGGGCAAAGGCGGAACTGGCGCAGACCACATTCATCGCGGCGATGAAACCGAGAATGAACGCAAATGCGGTCAGCTTTTGTCTCAAGCTTCTGTTAGCTTTCACTTGCGTGCTCCTTTCAATCATCAGGCAGAGTGGGTTCTCGGTTTTTCGTTCCGGAGTTTCGCGGGGACGTGTCTGGGGTATGTCAGCCCGGACTACCGATCAATTCGTCGTCGAATCTTAGTGTGTTGGTGAGGCCGTAGACACTGTCAATTCTTACAGTTCATTCGAAGGTGCGCCGGCCTAAGTCGCACATCAGTCAGAGGTTGGTAAACCAAACCGAGCGACGATTAGGGTAATGTTGTCAGTGCCGCCCGCCGCCAGGGCTACGGTCTTCAGATCCTCGCAGGCTTTGGCCGAGGAGTTCGAGTTACGCAGCATTGAAGCGATGGTTTTTTCATCGACCATGTCCGACAGGCCGTCGGTACAAAGCAGCAGCTGATCGTCTTGCCGCAAACGCAACCGTCGCACCTCCGGTTGAATTCGCGAGCCCATCGATCCCAGCGCGGCGGTCAGCACGTGCCTCATCGAGCGCGCCACCGGATCAGAACTGCTCAGGCCGCTGTCGATCAATTCCTGCGCTACGGTGTGGTCTTTGGTCAATTGAGAAAGATTGCCGTCACGCAAAAGGTAAGCGCGTGAATCGCCTATATGCCCAAGCACCAGATTGTTTCCCAGCGTCGCGGCCGTCGTCAGCGTTGTGCCCATGCCACTGAGCGAGGCATCTATATCGGCCTTGGCCTTGAGAGCTTCATCAATCTTCAGAAAGCGCTCTTTCGCACGATTCAGGATCGTCTCAACTTTCTCAGGTTCGTCGAATCCCAGAATCCAATCCGGAGTTTCCGAAACCAACTCAATCAGTTTTGTCAGCGCAGTCCGGCTGGCGACTTCCCCTCCCGACATGCCGCCGAGTCCGTCCGCCACCACCATGCCATAACCAGTCAGGTCATAATTCCCCGGGAGCAGGCCCTTTTCAACGTTGGTGCTCAGACAGCTTAAAGACCGTCCAAACCGGATCACCAAATAATGGTCCTCATTGGTAGGCCGCACATGGCCCTCGTGCGTCGTGGCCGCGACATCGATGGCCATGAGAGCGCCCGGATCCTGTCTGAATGTGCTGTGGGGCTCGTCCAACCGAAACTCCTGAGTAACGGCGGATTGTTCGTCAGTTTCCATAAGCATCTTTGGTTGCGATCCGTCTGGCACGGCGCCAGCTTGCCGGCGCCTGGATTAGAGGTTATCGCCGAAAGAATACCGAGGCGGCTAAACCTGTCGCCTGTCAAAAATACCAGTTGGTTAGCCAACACCGTCACAGTAAGGTTAACGCTGGAAAGGTCCGGAAATCATGCGAAAATTCTCTTTTCTACTCGCTGTTTTGCTGTTCGGATTGGTTGGCCAGAAATGCTTTGCGCAGAATCCGCCCAGCGCCTTCGAACAAGGTCAGAAGCTGCGCTCAGAGCTAAGCCAGCTTCACGATCGCGAGGCCGAGATCAAGATGCGCCTGACCGAACTTGAATACGAACTCAAACCGGAAAATATCGAGCGTCACTTCGCCGGAGTGGGCTCGGTACATCCCGAAGAATTACGCGAAGCGCGCCGCAAACAACTGCAGCTTGAAAAGGATCGTCTGGTTGGACAATTGTCGGAGATCGATCAAAACCAGGCCCGGCTGGAGACGGAGATCCAAATCACAGATTCGAAGGCCTATCAACAAAGCGCCCTGGGAGCATCGAAATTAAGACTCAGTCTCGATAGAATCACGCCTTTCATGACGGCGAACATCTTTCGGCTCGCCGCGCTCATATTTGCTCTGGCGGTCGTGGGACTGACGATCCTGGTGGCCCGCCGGCGGCGCACGACACGACCCTAAATCGGATTAGAACTTCCAGCTGATCAAACGCTCACGCCCAGGTCATTCTTGTCGGCCTTGATTGGAGGCTGGCAATTCCTTCGTTGCGCCACGCCTGTAAAAACTGACAGTTCCGCGATTTTGCGCGACCCGATAAGCTGGTCAACACCTCAGACAGGATTCTCAGAAAAGAAAGGTAATTTGACGATGAAGAGGACGACAGGCCTTAAGGTTGTGGGGATTATGATCCTGATCTTGATCGGCTGCGCATCCGCCGCAGCCCAGGAGATCCGGTATAACTTTCTTCCCGGCACGGACTTCGCAAAGTACAAGACCTACCGCTGGGCCCGGGTACCAAATGCTGAGTATCCGGATCAGATAATTGACACTCAGATCACTCAGGCAATCGACGCACAACTGGCGGCCAAGGGACTATCCAAGAGCAGCGGTGAGACTGCGGATCTGGTAGTTACTTATCAAACCGCCATTAACACAGAGAAGCAGTGGAACTCCTACAGCTCGGGCGACATGGGTGGCGGTTGGGGTTATGGACGCTGGGGCGGCTGGGGCGGCTACGGCGGCGGAATGTCGACCACGACGACAACGAGCGAAACAATTCGCATTGGCACGCTTGATGTGGACATCTACGAAACCGCCGCAAAGAACCAGATCTGGAAAGGGCAGGCGACCAAGACGCTCGGTTCAGGCAAGGACCCGGCAAAAGTGAACAAGAACATCAATAAAGCGATGGAAAAGCTCTTCAAGAAATATCCGCCGCCGGTAAAAAAATAACACCTTCCCTCCCGATCCGTTTAAGATAACGGTATGAAGGTCGCAATCATCGTTCTCGCCTTTGTCGCTTTGGTGGGCGCTTCGGTTCTGATTGAACCGGCGCCCATCAGCGCGTCTCAGTCGCACGAAGAGTTCACCGCGGTCGGGCAAATGCCCACCATCGCCGGCAGCCGCATGGTCGGGCCCGGATCGACCAGCGACATCACCATCTCAATCGACAACTATTCCAGCGATGATGAAGCAGCCGCCATGGCCGCCGCCTTCGTCAAGGGCCAGCACAAAGCGCTGCGGACAGCTTTACAAAAGGCATCGGTCAAGGCGCGCGTCGCTTTTGTGGGACGCAACGGCTTCTATGAATTGAAATTGCTGCGCATGAAGAAGACTCCCAACGGCCGGCAGATCTTTGGTGTCGGCGAACGGTCAATCCGTTTTCTGGATGCCTACTATCCCGGTCGATCGCATCTGGAGGAATTTGGAATTCTTCAGCTTGATCTCACGAGCAATAATGGAGTCGAGGAAGGATCGGGCACCTTGATCCACAAGGTCAAAATCAAAACGCTCACGGCCGAAGCGATCACGCTGGACGATCAGGGAATTGAACCCGTCAAGCTTACCGTCCGAAAGCGATAACCTCAGGCCAAACGCGGCCGTAGAATTCTTTTCAATTTCGCTCGCGCCCGGTGAAGTTGCGATTTCGAGGTGCCTTCCGAGCAGCCTAGCAACTTGGCAATCTCGTCATGCTTGTAGCCGGCGATCGCAAACAGCACAAAGACCGCGCGACATCCGCGTGGAAGCTGACTGACAGCCAACTGCAAAGCAATCCGATCAGTCACCTGCACGGTCCCCCTGGGTCGCAGGCGCGGAAGGATCGACTGGACAGTCTCATAATCGCCGGTCGCTTCCTCTCTGCGCGCAGGACGGCGCATGTGCATCAGAACCAGATTCACGGTCAGCCGATGCAGCCAGGTGCTGAAGCGGCTCTCACCGCGATAGGATCCGATCTTTCTGACCAAATGCACGAAGACATCCTGCGTCAGGTCTTCAGCCTCAACCGGATTGTGCACCATGCTCATGCACACTGCGTACACTCGACGATAGTGTCGTTCATAAAGTTCGCCGAGCGCGTCGAGATCGCCATTCGCCACGGCGCGAGTAATTAGATAATCGGGATTGGGTGAGCTATTCGATGGTGCGTCACACAGCGTCAGCCGGCCGGCGCCTGTTGATGACTTAATACTCCCTTGCCTTGATTTCGCCGCCGCCATAATCCGCCTCGATATAAAAATACGCGGCAGCTTGTCGGTGTGACACTGTTAGAAGTTACAGTTCTAAGTGATCGGCGGCTCGGAAGCTTCACATTCAAGTTCTTGTTCGCTGTGATAGTCGCTTCCCTGTTTGCCATACCTTTGCCGCAAAAGTTCTTCGATTAGTTCTGAAGGAGGTGAACTGAATCATCGCCGCAGAGCGGCGAGATGTTTATAGCTGTGTGATTACTTCTTGTGATCTCCGCAAAGAGCGAAATGTTTAGCATTTCGCTCTTTGCGGAAGAAGTGAGAAGCCGTGCACGTGTCTATAAACATCACGTGCCTACGACACGCTTCTGTACCGATTCACCTCGAGCGATGACTTTGAGGCAAACCTGTCTGCCATGCTCGGCATCCTCGCCGTGTTTGCAAAGCTCCTTCGCGCCTAAACATTTCTCCTCCGGTCGCTTTCATCGCTCCTGTAATTTTTGACAGTTACCGGAGCATCCTCGGTTACCTAGGATTTGTTTGGGTCTCCATATCAACGCCATTGCACCACCTGGGAGGAATTGTGAGAACTGACCAACCCCTGAAGCTCGTTCGGCTGATCACCGTCGCGGCCATGATCATCGGATTATCGGGTGTCACGCCGGCATTGGCGCAGTCGCCCGAACCACCGCAACCAAAATCCGAATTGCAGCAGATGAAAGATCGCCTGCAGCAGCTCGAGGACACCGTCAAAGAGTTGAAGGCGCAACTGAGCGTAGTTGAGAGTTCGAAGAGCAGCTCGACCGCCACCGCCAGCGGCGAGAAAGTCGCGGCTTCCACCAGCACAGCTACAGTTGCCGAAAAAACAGCCGCCGATCAGCCGGCCGTCAATACGCCGGCGTCAAAAGCCGGCGGCGGTCAAGCACAGGGCGAAAGCACCTTCTCGGTTTATGGATTCGCCATGCTCGACATGGGTTATCAGTTCAAGCAGAACCAGGGCGACTGGTTCGACGTCATTCGTGTAACCAAGCTGCCTTCGGTGAAGGATGAATTTGCTCCCAACGGAAAAGTCTATTACGGCGTCCGCCAAAGCCGGTTTGGCGTGAAGTCTTCGACGCCTACGAAATACGGCGAACTCAAGACCCAATTCGAATTTGAATTGTTCGGCACGGGCGTCGACGCAGGTCAAACCACATTTCGCTTGCGTCACGCCTACGGCGAGCTGGGTAAATTCGGCGCGGGCCAGACCTGGAGCCCGTTTATGGACATCGACGTGTTCCCGAACTCGATCGAGTACTGGGGGCCCACGGGCATGGTCTTCTTCCGCAACGTGCAGGCGCGTTGGATGCCTTTGAAGGGTAAGAATGCGATCACTGTCGCGATTGAACGTCCGGGCGCCAGCGGTGATCAGGGCCGATTCGCCGATCGGGTTGAGCTGCTGGGTGTCAAACCAAAATTCGATTTGCCTGACCTTTCCGCCAACGTGCGCTTCACGCGCGATTGGGGTCACTTTCAGGCAGCCGGAATCGTACGACGGATCAGATGGGTCGACACCATTGCCGACAATGTCGATCTCGATGGCCGTGTAACCGGCGCCGGGCTCAACCTTACCAACACACTCAAATTCAGTAAGAACGACACGGGAAGGTTCGCCTTTACTTACGGCAAAGGCATTGAGAACTACATGAACGATTCGCCGGTGGACGTCGGGATTGCCTTGAATCCCGGCGGTGGACCACGCCGCCCGATTGTTGGCGTTGCCCTGCCGATAACCGCAATGGTAGCGTTCCTCGATCATAACTGGAACAAGAAATTCAGCACCGCGGCTGGTTATTCATTCCAGAACATCGACAACTCGAACGGCCAGGCGGCGAATGCATTTCATCGCGGCCACTACGCTCTCGGCAATCTGCTCTATTACCCGACGGACAACGTAATGGTCGGCGGCGAGTTCCAGTACGGCAAGCGCACAAACTTCCTCGACGGCTTCAGCTCGGACGATTTCCGCATCCAGTTCGCGTTCAAGTACAACTTCTCGAAGGAGTTCAAATTCAATCAATAGCTGTAGGGATGCATCATGAAGACTCAGACCTTGTCCGCATGGTGTCAGAAGCCCGACCGTAAGGGAGGGCCACGTGCGATAGGTCGTCGGTTCACTTGAGTACCGCTTCGGGGTGCGGCCATCCTTGACGGTCGGCTTCTGACACTGAAATCAGGAGGCAGAAAATGAAGTTCAAGCCATCTCGACGCTGGTCCTCGAAGTTGGTTAATGGGGTAGCGGCGATCACCTGCGCCAGCCTGTTGCTGGCTTTGACTCCAGTTGCGCACGGCGGACCCGTTTTCTCTCAACCACCTTCGTCACAGGATGCTGCGCGGATCCCAACTGATCAACTCGACGCCCTCGTCGCACCCATCGCGCTTTATCCGGACAACTTGTTAAGCCAAACTCTGGTCGCCTCGACCTATCCGCTGGAGATCATTCAGTTGCACCAATGGCTGCAGAGAAATGCCGGCCTCGTCAGCGATCAAAAACGTCTGTCCGAAGCCGTGAAGAAGCAGCCCTGGGATCCCAGTGTTCAAGCCATGGCCGCCCTGCCCGATCTCGTCAAACGGCTGGCCGATGACATTCAGTGGACCACTGATCTCGGCAACGCTTTTCTCGCGCAGCAGAGTGACGTGATGGATGCCGTTCAGCGCATGCGTCACAAAGCCCAGGACAAGGGATCGCTGCAGACGAACCAGCAACACACAGTCCAGGTGCAAACGATCGAGAGCAAAGAAGTCATCGTGATTCAGCAGTCAAATCCTGAAGTCGTCTATGTGCCTTCTTATGATCCGGTCTACGTCTATGGGCCGGCTGTCTACCCTTATCCGGCCATTTACTATCCACCGTATTACGGCGGCGCTTACGCCGCGGCGGCGATCTCGTTCGGCGTTGGTTTTGCGATGGGCGCGTTCTGGGGCGGCGGTTGGGGATGGGGCTGCGGCTGGGGTGGCGGCGACATCAACGTAAACTGGAACAACAACTTCAATCGAAATTCGAACTTTAATAATTTCAGCGGCAATCGGATTAACAACGGAAACCGTATCGGCAACGGAAATCGTCCGACGCAGTGGCAGCACAATCCGTCTCATCGCGGCGGCGCGCCATATCGCGATCGCGCCACCGCTGATCGCTTCGGCGGCACGGCGCGTGGAGACTCGCTCGGAAATCGACAACGCGGCGCGCGCAATCAGATCGGACGGCAAGGCGGAAATCTCGGCAGCACGACGCGGCCCGGTGGCGTGGGAGATCGCGGCGGAATCGGTAACGGCGGGAGCGTCAGCAATCGCGGCGGGATTGGCACCGGCGGAAATCGCAGCGGTCTCGGCAACAGCGGTAATCGAGGCGCGCTGGGCAACACCGGCAATCGCGGCGGCAACAGCGGCAGCGTGAGCAATCGCGGCGGGATCGGCACCGGCGGAAATCGGAGTGGTCTCGGCAATAGCAGTAATCGGAGTGGTCTCGGCAGCAGCAGCAATCGCGGATCGTTCGGCAGCACTGATCGCGTCGGCAATCGCAGCATAGGCAACAGCAGCCGCAGCGGCGCCTACAGCGGCGGTTGGAATGGCGCTGCGACTCGATCGAGTAGCAGCCGCGGCAGCTCGAGCATGAGTCGTGGGAGTGTTGGCGGCGGCAGTCGCGGAGGCGGTGGTTTCAGTGGCGGGGGCCGAGGTGGGGGTGGTGGACGAGGTGGCGGTGGTGGACGAGGTGGCGGGCGCCGTTGATAGCGCTTTGTAAACTCCGAAGTCGTTAGCAAATTCCAGCCCAGGGCAACGCCCTGGGTAACCGTGTCGATTTCCCAAAACGAACTCTGAAAGAGTTCGCTAATAGTCCAAAGAGAAGCGCGTCAGCCAACCCTTTCAGGGTTGTGATGAACTCTGGTTATCGCGCACGCGCAACCCTGCAGGAAGTTGCGAACGCCTCAGCCTTCTTCGAATGCCAACATTCTCTCACCACTTTGGCGCTTTGATTCTGCCAACGACTTAATACTCATCAATTCCCTTCTCTCAAAGCCTGTAAGTTTTGACAGTTACCCACTCTTCCCCCCGTCGCTAGGATTCGGATTAAGCGATGCAGACCATTGTGTCCAGCCGCATCAGCAACGGGCTATCGGCAAGTGCAGGTGATGTGTTGCGGCGTATTGGCGACGTACCCGGCGTAGGAGGAGGCTCGAATGAAGATCAGTTCACCGTCCGCACACAATTCACCTGGAACACTTCGGTTCCTTGCGGTAATGACCTGCGGAGTATTGGTGCTCGCGGTCACGCCGCTGGGGAGCGCGATGCGTCTTCCGGCGCCGCGCGCGTCACAGGACCAAACCGCCGCGCCCAAGATTCCCGCCGAACAGCTTGACTCGCTGGTCGCGCCGATCGCGCTTTATCCCGACAATCTTCTGAGCCAGACGCTGGTCGCTTCAACCTATCCACTGGAGATCATTCAGCTGCAGCAATGGCTCGATAAGAACCAGAACCTGGTGAAGGACCAGACGAAGTTGGCCGAAGCCGTGAAGAAGCAGCCGTGGGATCCCAGCATTCAGGCGATGGCGGCTCTGCCTGATGTAGTCAAGCGTTTGTCAGATGACGTTCAGTGGACCACCGATCTGGGCAACGCGTTTCTCGCGCAGCAGAGTGATGTGATGGACGCGGTCCAGCGCATGCGACACAAAGCGGAGGGTACCGGCGCGCTCGCTTCGAATCAGCAACAGAAGGTGCAAACGCAGACGGTTGAAAACAAGGAAGTCATTGTCATCGAACAGTCCAATCCGCAAGTCGTTTACGTTCCTTCTTATAACCCCACAGTTGTTTACGGCGCGCCGGCATATCCCTATCCCCCGATTTATTACCCGCCTTCAACCGGCGCGGTGATTGCGGCGAGCGCGATCTCGTTTGGTGTGGGCATGGCGATGGGCGCTGCCTGGGGCGGCGGTTGGGGTTGGGGCTGCGGCTGGGGTGGTGGCGATGTCAACGTCAACATGAATAACAACTTCAACCGGAACACGAATATCAACAACATCAGCGGCAATCGCGTCAACAGCGGTAACCGCACCGGGAACGGAAACAAGTGGCAACACAATCCTTCGCATCGCGGCGGCGCACCGTACGGTGATCGCGGCACGGCAAATCGATTTGGCGGCACGGCGCGCGGTGATTCACTGCAAAACCGGCAACGCGCTGCGCAGAGAGACATCGGCCGTCAAGGTGGCAATCTCGGCAGTACCACTCGTCCCGGCGGCGTCGGTGATCGCGGTGGCGTAGGCGATCGCGGTGGCGTAGGCGATCGCGGTGGCGTTGGTAATCGCGGAGGCGTGGGCGATCGCGGCGGCGTCGGAGATCGCGGCGGCGTGGGCGATCGCGGCGGTGTAGGTAATCGCGGTGGCGCCGGCAATCAAGGTAGCCTCAGCGGCAATCGTGGCGGTGTGACTGATCGGTCTTCCGGTCTTTCAAATCGTGGCGGCAGCTCCGGATTAGGCGGAGGTAGCGACCGCGTCGGTAATCGCAGCGTAGGTGGAGGCTCTGGTTCCGGATCGTTCGGCGGCGGTAATCGCGGCGGATTCGGTGGCGGCTCAGGCGGCTTTAGCGGCGCGAACGCACGCTCCAGCAGCAGCCGTGGCTCATCAAGCCTTGGCGGCGGCGGAGGCTTTGGTGGCGGCAGCCGAGGCGGCGGCGGCTTCGGCGGTGGCAGTCGCGGCGGCGGTGGCGGCGGCAGAGGAGGCGGCGGCGGTGGTCGTCGACGTTAAGCGATGAGTGAAAGGAGAACGAACATGAATCAGATCACTTCAAAATCAAATCGAAGCACACTCGTTTCGACAATAGTCACGCTCGCGATTCTCTGTGGCGTCACTCTTAGTTCCCTGCCGCGCATAAACGCGCAGACGGCTGCTGCGGAAGCCCGCGGCAAGGCGTTCGAAACCGCGGAAGCGGCAGCCGACGCTTTGATTGCTGCAGGTGAAAAATACGACGAGGCGGCGCTGAGCGAAATTCTCGGCCCGGACAGCTTTGACATCATTCACACCGGCGAACCGGCGCGCGACAAAGAGAACTCTCAGGCATTCGCGGCCCAGGCGCGGGCCAGGATGAGTCTCGAATACAACAAGACCAAAACGCGCGCGAATGTCGTGGTCGGCGATGAAGCGTGGCCCATGCCGGTGCCCATCGTGAAGGTCGGTAAGAGCTGGTACTTCGATACCAAGGCAGGCCGGCAGGAGCTGTTGCTTCGCCGCATCGGCCGCAATGAACTCGACGCCATCGAAATCTGTCGCGGCTATGTCGAGGCGCAAAACGAATACGCCGTCTCAAAGAAAGTCGACGGGGTCAATCAGTACGCGCAGAGAATCATCAGCACGCCCGGGCAACAGGACGGGCTGGCCTGGCAGAACGCCGATGGATCATGGGACGGTCCGGTCGGAGAAAAGATTGCCTCGGCCATCGCCCGCGGCTACACCAATCGCAGCGAACCGTATCACGGCTATTTCTTCAAGGTCCTGAAAGGACAGGGACCGGCTGCGCCGTTGGGCGAACTCGACTACGTCATCAAGGGCAAGATGATTGGCGGCTTTGCTTTACTCGCCTCGCCTGCGCAATACCGCAACACCGGGGTCAAGAGTTTTATGGTGAGTCAGGACGGTGTCGTTTGGGAGAAAGACCTGGGACCAAAGACGCTCGAGATGTTCCAGACCATCGATCGCTTCAATCCTGATCGCACCTGGACTCCCGTCAAAGAAAACTAGAGTAATCCCGATATTACTTCGCGGCCTTCCGTTCTACTTAAGGAGATTCAAATGGGTAAACATAACGCCACAAACGATGAAGATGATGTGCTGGGCAGCACTGAGGCACTTGTCGATAAAGAGATTCCCGCCGGTGTCGATCGCCGGAAGTTTCTCATGCGCAGCGCGGTGATCGGCGCGGCCACCGTCATGACCGGACGCGTCGTCTCGGCTCGCGATCGAACTCTAAAGGCCTACAACGAATCGATTGCGCCGCAACAATCTTCAGCGCCGCCGCTCGACAAAAATCTGAACGTCGTTAAGAAGGGCGCGGGCCCGGTGATGACGACCATCGATGAGTTTTACAAAGTCGGTCCCGGCCCATCGAGTTCGCACACCATCGGCCCGATGCGCATTACCTATGATTTCTATCAGCGCGCGACAAAACTGCCGGCAGACAAACTCGCCAAATCGACCAAGCTCCAGGTGAACTTGTTTGGCAGTCTCAGCGCCACCGGCAAAGGTCACGGCACCGAACGCGCCGCGCTCGCCGGTCTCGTCGGCAAAGAGCCGGCGACGGTCGATCCGGCATTCCTCGATGGTCTGCGCGACAAGCCCGATCAGGTCTTTCCGGTTAAGCTGGGCAGCGCGACGATCAATGTCAGCCTGAAAGACGTTATCTACGACGCGACCAAGGGCAACTTTCATCATCCGAACACGATGACGGTCAAGCTGCTCGCCGGCAACGATGTCCTGCTCGAACAGGAGTATTACTCGGTCGGCGGCGGCTTCATCGAATGGAAAGGATATACGCCGCCCAAGAAGAACGATCCGAAGTACCCGTTTAGAACGATGAAGGAACTACGGGCGCACGCGGACAACAACAAGTTGACCATCGCGCAGGTGATGATGGCGAACGAAATGTCGATTGCCGGCAGAACCACGGACGAAGTCAATGTTTTCGTCGATAAGATCATCAATGCCATGGTCGCGACCGTGAAATCCGGTTTGGCCATGCCCGAAGACGATGTGCTCCCGGGCCCAATCAAGCTGCACAGCAAGGCGGCCACCGTCTACAAGCGCGCGATGGATGATGAGAACGCGGCGGAACGCGGCGTCGGGATGCTTTCGGCCTGTGCCCTCGCGGCATCGGAAGAAAATGCCCGCGGTCACCTGGTGATCACTGCACCGACCGGCGGCTCAGCCGGCGTTATGCCATCAATCGTTTATGCCTTGAGTGAAGTTCGCAAGACGCCGTTACAGAAAATCCGCGACGGGATGCTCGCCGCGGCTGCGGTGGGTTATCTCTGCAAACATCACGCGACCTTGTCAGCGGCTGAAGGCGGCTGCCAGGCCGAGATCGGCGTGGCGTCATCGATGGCCGCGGCCTTGCTGGCTACCGCCATGGATGCTGAATCGCGTGTGGTTGAGAACGCCGCCGAGTCAGCTCTCGAACATCATCTCGGCATGACCTGCGATCCGGTCGCCGGTTACGTGCAAGTCCCTTGTGTCGAGCGATGTGCGTTCGGCGCCGTGAAGGCCTGGACCGCTTACGCGATCGCCAGCAACGAAATCGCGTCGAGACACCGTATCGATCTGGACGCGACTATTCAGGCGCTGGCCGAAACAGCCAAAGACATGAATAGCAAGTACAAAGAGACGAGCGAAGCAGGTCTCGCTCTTTCAGTAGTTCTTTGCTAACGGCAACCCAAAGGGTTGCGAGAGAGTAGCCAGTGGTCGAAAGACCACCGGTAGCCGGCGTGAGAAGTATTCGCACCCCGAAGGGAGTGCCAGTTCAGTTTTCCAAACCTCTCGCACTCTTTCAGGGTGCGAAACAATCTCCCCACATTTCCGGTGGTCTCCGCTGCGCTCTGACCGCCGGCTACTTTCCTGCAGCCCTTCGGGCTGCTCTCAGGTGAGCAAGAATCAACATGACAAGCCTCCATGCGCGCATCAAGGTCGTTCTCGCAGGACCAGTTGTCTGTCTGGCACTGTTTACTGTTTCTACTTTCGGACAATCTTCAGTAAGTCCGGCAAAGGTTATCGCCGGGATACCGCGGGCAAATAATTCTCAGCCCGTTGCTTCAGAAACGACACCGATCGAGCCCGACAAGAAGATCGTTGCTGACGAACCACGACGAACGGATCTGCAGACTGAAGTTGATAGCCTGAAGGCCGAGAACGCCGCGGTTCGAGAACTGCTGCAAAAGATGGCGGAGCAGCAGAAGGCATTACTGGAAAAGGTCGATCGTTTGCAGCTACGGCTCGATGGTGCGACCGCTGGTAATGCGCCGGCAATTGGGCCAGCTCAGCGATCGACGCCACTAGCAAACACCACAGACCCTTTGGTCAACGCGGCAAATGCTCCGGCGCAACCCGAGAATGCAGTCAATATCTCAGCGCAGATCAAACCTGAGAAGGAGGATCGTTATCAGGATGGAATTGTCATCTATCAGAATTCAGATGACGCCAAGGTGCCTTTTCTGCTGAAGTTCAACATCAACAGCCAGATTCGATATCTCAACACCGTCAACAGCCCGACCACCTTCACCGATCACCTCGGCAATGTTCGCGAGGTCCATACCCGCAACGACATCACCGTGAACCGCGCAATGTTCATCCTGGGCGGTTATATGTTTTCGAAGAAGCTGCAATACAGCATGACTGTGTGGACGTCCGCAGGCGCCGCGTCAATCGTCATCGCGGGCAATATCGGCTACCGATTTAATAAAGCACTGACGATCACGGGAGGATACACGGGCGTCCCCGGCAGTCGATCACTCGTCGCTACCTTCCCCTTCTTTCAAACAATCGATCGGAGCATGGCAGACAACTTCTTCCGACCCGGCTTCACTCAGGGCGTCTGGGCCAGCGGAGAGCCGGTCAAGCATCTGAATTATCTGGTGTTTCTCGGTAATGGTCTCAATACTCTGAACATCACCGCAAACAAGATCGACACCAGCCTGTTGTTATCCGGCAGTGTCTGGTGGGAGCCGCTCGGCGCTTTCTCAGAAGCCGGCAAATCGCGCCAGATGTACGATGATTATTTCGCGTCGAACAAAACTCGCATTCGGCTCGGAACCAGTTTTACCAGATCGCGTGAAGATCGATTCTCGGATACTGATCAGTCGAGCCCCGATAACACTTCGATCTACAACTCTGATGGCGTGCTCGCTTTCTCGACGGGCGCATTTGCTTCCGGGGTAACCGTGCAGAAAGCCACCTACAAAATGTGGGCGATCGACGGCGGCCTCAAGAAGAGCGGCTTCTCAATCAACGGGCAATACTTCATGCGCTGGTTAGGAAATTTCGAAGCCGACGGTCCCATGCCGCTCACGTCAACGTTCGATCATGGCTTTGAGTTGTCAACCGGCAAATTCGTCGTGCCCAGGAAGCTCCTGTTGTATGCGCGCGGCTCGAAGGTCTTCGGACAATTCGCGAACCCCTACGAGTACGGCGGAGGCTTCAAGTGGTACTTCCTGCCAACCGAACGTCTGTGGATGACGGGCGAAGTGATGCGAATTTACAAAGCACCGTACGGCGGAGCGTTCACTCCTTATACCCCGGGTATGAATGGCTGGGTGCCGATGCTGCAGACTGTGCTCGCGTTTTGATGATGGGTTGACACGGCGGCGCGAACTAATTCAAGCATGCCGCACCAATCATTATGTGAAACATGCTCCGGCGGGTCGCGTGCAACAATTTGTTATGTAGCTTTTAGGTTAAGCGGCTTCGACGTAGTCCGCGAGACTCGTGGGTTGGGGGATTGGCAAACCGTCTTCGCGCATGCCTTCGAGGTGAAGCTCAATTGCCTCGGCCATGTTCTGACGCACCTCGTCGAGTGTTTTCCCCGTAGCGATACACCCCGGCAGGTCGGGCAAGTACGCCGAAAAGTTCCGCTCGCCCCGTTCGATAATCATCGCGTAGCGCATAATAGAAATCTATTTCTTCAGTGCCGCCTGCGTCAAGATGCTTCTGAGCGTTTTCGGATGAACATCGTCCGAAGGACGCCCGGCAACCGTAGCGCGCCCGGGCTTCGTTGGATGTTTGAATTGGCGGTGACTGCCTTTGGTTGCCACGACATACCATCCATCATCTCTGAGAAGTTTGAGGATCTCACGAACTTTCACGGTGCGCAGATGGTAGGTTACGCGGGTGGAAATCAAAAGCCCTACGACGGCGGAACTAACCCGGCCAGGGCGTTACCGAGTAGCTTAACCGGATCAAGCTTTGCAAAGACCTTTGAAGGGGCTTCAAAAGGTTTTGAGAAGGCGGCAAAGGCTTTTGAGACGGCTTCAAGAGCTCTTGAAAGGGCTTCAAAGCGTTTTGAAAAGGCTTCAAAAGCTTTTGAAAAGGCTTCAAAGCGAAGTGAAGACGTTCACATACTTGAGGCACGAAGCCCGCGGAGCGGGCGTTAGCATAAAGCCTGGGGTGGAGCGAAGCGGAACCCCAGGATCATGTCAGTAGCGATTAACCGAGCCCGCGGAGCGGGCGATAGCCCGTCCCAAAACTTACCCGGCATTTCAGATTCCTCATCAACGGCTGTCGCCCGCGTCGCGGGCTGGTTTCGTCTAATTTGTGTGGATCCTGGGGTTCGCTCGCTACGCTCGCTTTACCCCAGGCTTTATGCTGACGCCCGCTCCGCGGGCTTCTGATTCATCTGTCGCGGTTTCACGCTTGCCTGAACGTCCGTCTCGCGGACCAAGATAATTCCAAAACTGTAAGTTTTTACAGTTACCCACGCTTAAGCCGTTGGCTACGATTCATCAGTCGCCAAGACTCGTATCCAGGTGTCTATGTGGCTCAAGCCGTAGCAACTGTCAAAACAATCGAAGCGCCTCGCGCGAGGATGGTGGTGGTCGTTTGGGTTCTGACCTCCATCTTCTATTTTTATCAGTACGCGATGCGTTCGGCGCCGGCGGTGATGATGCCGCAACTGTCAAAGGCCTTCGGCCTCAGCGCGCTGGGCGTCGCTTCAATTGTCGGTCTCTTCTATTACGGATATTCGCCATTCAGTCTGGTGGCCGGCGCGGCGATGGACCGGCTCGGCCCACGCAAACTGGTTCCGTTCGCGGCCGTCATCGTCGGTGTAGGCGCGCTGCTCTTCTCGACCGGCAATGCCAACATCGCGAGCGTCGGACGCTTCCTGCAAGGCGCCGGCGGTGTCTTCGCGCTAATCGGCGCGGTCTATATCGCCACCAAAAATTTTCCGGCTTCGCAAGCGGCCACACTGATTGGCGCCACCCAGATGTTCGGCATGGCCGGCGGATCGGCGGGCCAATTCGTGGTTGGGCCTTTGATTGGCGCAGGTGTCAGCTGGACTACGTTTTGGCTGGGGATGGGCATCGCCGGATTGATCATCGGCGCAGTCCTTTTCTTCCTGATGCCGAGCGACGCGCCGTCCGAAAGCAGTGGCAGTGGATTCAAACCAATCCTGCAGGCGTTCGGCGCGGTCTTCAAAAACCCGCAATCAATTCTCTGCGGTCTGATCGCCGGACTGCTGTTCATTCCCACCACTATCTTCGACATGATTTGGGGAGTGCGATATCTGCAGGAAGCGCACGGCCTTGATTACGCCGACGCCGTGCTGCGCTCGGCCACTGTTCCTTTCGGATGGATCATCGGTTGTCCACTGCTGGGCTTCATTTCCGATCGTATCGGCCGTCGCAAACCTGTGATCATTGGCGCCGCCGTCGTTCTGCTTGTCCTGATGGCCTGGGCGCTTTACGGAAAGCCGGGAGTCTTTCCGCCTTATCTCATCGGCCTGGTCATGGGCATTGCCTCAGGCGCGGCCATGTTGCCATACACCGTAATCAAAGAAGCGAACCTGCCGCAGTACGGCGGCACCGCCACCGGCGTCGTCAACTTTATTAATTTCACTTTCAGCGCGCTGCTGGGGCCGCTCTTCGGACTGCGATTTGTAAATGCTTCGGGCGGTGTCTCCGCCGGGACACTGGCCGACTATCAAAAGACATTTAGCCCGCTGTTACTGGGTGTCTTCATCGCGATCGTTCTGGCTTTCATTCTGAAAGAGACTGGTTCGGCAGTCCGGGGGGTGGAATCAGCCGCGGATTTACGCGGATAAGAAAAAGAACAGGACTATTCGATTTCACTTTTATTTCGATCCGCGTCCATCCGCGTTAATCCGCGGCTAATTCTCGAAGTTGGTTCACGGTCGAATTCTCTGCAAGGCAAACAAGCATGGCCAAACAAATCACAATTGACGGGAACGAAGGCGCCGCGTCGGTGGCTTACCGTCTGAGCGAAGCGATTGCCATTTTCCCCATTACCCCCAGCTCGGCGATGGCCGAACTCTGTGACGATTGGGCCAGCAAGAAGAAGACGAATCTTTGGGGCGTCATTCCTGAGATCGCCGAAATGCAGTCGGAGGGCGGCGCGGCCGGAGCGGTTCACGGCGCGCTGCAAGCCGGCGCGATGTCCACCACCTTCACCGCATCGCAGGGTCTGCTCCTGATGATCCCGAACATGTACAAGATCGCCGGCGAGCTTTCGCCGTTCGTCATGCATGTCACGGCGCGCACGCTCGCGACGCACGCTCTTTCGATCTTTGGCGATCATTCCGACGTGATGGCCTGCCGGCAGACCGGCTTCGCGATGCTCTGCGCCAATTCAGTTCAGGAGGCGCATGACTTTGCGGCGATCGCGCACGCCGCCACGCTGGAATCGCGAATTCCCTTCATGCATTTCTTCGACGGCTTTCGCACTTCGCATGAGGTTTCAAAGATCAAAGAACTGAGTGATGACGATCTGCGCAGTTTGATTTCCGAAGACGCCATCTCTGCACATCGCGAACGCGCGCTGACGCCGGACAAACCGGTGATTCGCGGCACCGCACAAAATCCCGACGTGTTCTTTCAGGCACGAGAAGCGGCGAACCCGTTCTATGACGCCTGCGCCGAAATCGTCGAACGCAAGATGAATGCGCTGGCCGAACGGACCGGCCGCCAATATCAGTTGTTCGAATACGAAGGCGACCCCGCGGCGGAACGCGTGATTGTGATCATGGGTTCGGGCGCCGAGACCGTGCAGGAAACCGTGGATGAGCTGAGCAGTCGCGGCGAGAAAGTCGGCGTCCTGAAAGTCCGCTTGTATCGTCCATTTTCCGAGACGCGTTTCCTTGCCGCGCTGCCCAAAACCGTTACGTCGATCGCGGTGCTTGATCGCACCAAAGAACCTGGCGCACCGGGCGATCCGCTCTATCTCGACGTCGTGACGGCCCTGGCCCAGGCGCGCGCGTGGTCCGAAAGTCCGCTCGCAAACGATCCCCGTGTAATCGCCGGCCGTTATGGACTTTCTTCGAAGGAATTCACTCCGGCAATGATCAAAGCCGTCTTTGATGAATTGAAAAAGGACCAGCCGCAGCGTCACTTTACGCTCGGCATTGTCGATGACGTGACGCACCACTCGTTGAACTTCGATCCGTCGTTCCGCACTAAATCGGATGATGTGGCGACTTCACTTTTCTATGGTCTGGGCGCAGATGGCACGGTCGGCGCAAACAAGAACTCGATCAAGATCATCGGCCAGGAAACCGATCGGTTTGTGCAGGGCTACTTCGTCTACGATTCAAAAAAGTCAGGCGCCATTACCATTTCGCATCTGCGCTCGAGTCCGCGACCGATTCGTTCGGCTTATTTAGTCGAAGAAGCCGGGTTTGTCGCCTGCCATCAATTCGAATTCATCGACAAGATCGATGTGCTGGAGCACGCCGCTCCCGGCGCGGTCTTCCTGCTGAATGCGCCCGGCGAAGCCGCGGACGTCTGGGAGCGCCTGCCGCAAGAGATGCAGCAGCAAATGATCGAGAAGCAGATTCGCTTCTATGCGATCGATGCTTATGCGCTCGCCAAGCAAGTCGGCATGGGTGGACGGATCAATACGATCATGCAGACATGCTTCTTCGGCATCTCGGGCATCCTGCCGAAGGATGAAGCGATCGCGCACATCAAGAAATCGATCGAGAAGACCTACGGCAAACGCGGGCCCGAAGTCGTCAAGCGCAATTGCGAAGTCGTCGATCTCTCGCTGGCGAACCTGCATGAGATTCCAGTGCCCGCGGCGGCGACCGCGACGCGCACGCGTCCACCCATCGTTTCCGAGTTAGCTCCGGACTTTGTCCAGAAAGTGACGGCGGTGATGCTGGCCGGCAAAGGCGATCTGCTTCCCGTCAGCGCATTCACCGTGGACGGCACCTGGCCGGTGGGAACCGCGAAGTGGGAGAAACGAAACATCGCACTCGAAATTCCCGTGTGGGATCCGAAAGTCTGCATCCAGTGCAACCAATGCGCGCTGGTTTGTCCGCACGCCGCGATTCGGGCGAAGGTTTACGACGAATCGGCGCTGGCTTCTTCGCCCGAGACGTTCAAGTCAACCGATTACCGAGCACCCGAATACAAAGGCAAGTCATTCACGATCCAGGTCGCGCCGGAAGACTGCACCGGCTGCAATTTGTGTGTGAACGTTTGCCCGGCGAAGGACCGCACTAATCCAAAACACAAAGCCATCAACATGTCGCCGCAAGCGCCGCTGCGCGACAAAGAGCGCGTCAATTACGACTTCTTCCTGAATCTGCCTGAATTGGATCGCAGCAATGTCGTGCGGCTCGATCACAAAGGCTCGCAGTTTCTCGAACCGCTGTTTGAATATTCCGGGGCCTGCGCCGGATGCGGCGAGACGCCTTATCTGAAAATGCTGACCCAGCTGTTCGGTGATCGTTTGATGATTGCCAATGCAACCGGGTGCTCTTCGATCTACGGTGGCAACCTGCCGACAACGCCCTACACGACGAATGCAGACGGCCGCGGCCCGGCCTGGTCTAATTCCCTTTTCGAAGACAACGCCGAATTCGGTTTCGGCTTTCGTCTGGCGATTGACGCGCACATCAACGCCACACGCGTATTGCTCGAACACCTGGCGCCGCAAATCGGCGACAACCTCGTCAGCGAACTACTGAACGCCGATCAAAGCAGCGAAGCAGGCATTGCATCGCAGCGTGAACGCGTGACGGCTCTGCGCGACAAGTTGGGCCAAATGGATTCAGCTGAGGCACGCCGTCTCAACCAGCTCGCAGATTATCTGGTGAAGAAGAGCGTTTGGTTGGTGGGCGGTGACGGTTGGGCGTACGACATCGGATACGGCGGCCTCGATCATGTTCTGGCAAATCATCGCAACGTCAACGTGCTGGTAATGGACACAGAGGTTTATTCCAATACCGGCGGCCAGCAATCAAAAGCCACCCCGCTGGGAGCGGCCGCCAAATTCGCGGCGTCCGGAAAGATGGTCGGTAAGAAAGATCTCGGCTTGCTGGCGAACATGTACGGTCATGTCTATGTCGCGCGCGTGGCGTTCGGCGCCAAGATGGCCCAGACAGCGCAGGCGTTTCTTGAAGCTGAATCGTACGACGGGCCATCGCTGATCATTGCGTACAGTCCGTGCATTGCGCACGGCTATGACCTGGCGAACGGCGCCGCGCAACAGAAGCTGGCAGTCGAATCCGGCGTCTGGCCGCTTTATCGATTCGATCCCAGGCGGCTGGTGAAAGGTGAGCCGCCGCTAAAACTCGATTATGGCCCGCCCAAGCCGACGGTGGCGGAATACATGCGGAACGAGTCGCGCTTCCGAATGATCGAGCGTCAGGATCCAGCCCGTTTCAAATATTTCCTCGAAGAAGCTCAGGCCGCCGCGACGCGCCGTTATTCAGGCTATCAACAACTCGCGCAAATCGCCCTGCCGGCGCGCACGGCTGCTGATGGAAATGGCGACGCGAGCAGCAACGGAGAAGGCGGCGGAAACGGTGAGGTGAAAGGATGAATCTCACGACGACTTATCTCGGATTGCAGTTGCCGCACCCGCTCATAGTGGGCGCTGCCGGGCCTTTGACTGATGACCTCGACACGGTCAAGCAACTCGAAGATGCCGGCGCGGCCGCACTGGTCCTGCGTTCGTTGTATGAAGAAGAAATCACCGGCGAACAAATGTCTTCGTACTTCAACAGCGATAGTCACAGCGGTTCCTCGGCTGAGGCGGACACATATTTTCCCGATCCCCTGTTGGCTCCGGGGCCGGATGAATACCTCGAGCACGTACAGCGCGTTAAGGCAGCTGTGTCGATTCCGGTGATTGCCTCGCTCAGCGGCGCGACGAGTGGCGGCTGGACTGATTATGCGCGCTTGCTGGAACAGGCCGGCGCCAATGCGATTGAACTAAATCTCTATCACTCGGCCAGTGACGCTTCGGCGACCGCCGCCGAAGTCGAGGACCGTCTGATCAAAATCGTCCACAATGTGAAACAGGCAACGGCCCTTCCCGTGGCGGCGAAACTTTCGACGCGTTTCACCGCCTTCGCCAACTTTGCCATCCAGCTGGACGCCGCCGGCGTTGACGGCTTCGTTCTATTTCACCGGCTGCACAATGTGGATATCGACGTGCTCGAGTACGACGTGCTGCGCTCACTGTCTCTGTCTGATTCGTCTTATCTGCAAATTGGATTGAGAGGCGTGGCCGTTCTCTCCGGCAGAGTCAATGCGTCTTTGGCGGTGACCGGCGGCGTTCACACCGCGCTCGACGTGGTGAAGGCAACCATGACCGGCGCGCACGCCTGCCAGCTGGTTTCAGCTTTAATTGCGAACGGCCCCTGGCATATCGGGACACTGCTGACCGGCGTGCGGGAATGGATGGCGGAAAACAATTGGGAGTCGCTCGAAGAAATGCGGGGCAACATGAGTTTTCATCGCGTGCCTGATCCGGGCGTTTATGAGCGCGATGCATTCAGGCGCATGTTCAGGTGAAGCAGGAATTGGCCGCGGATGGACGCGGATTAACGCCGATATGAACTGAAGGGGAGATAAGTATCGGCTTCAAATCCAGCTCTCTTATCCGCGTCAATCCGCGTTAATCCGCGGCGAATTCGATGCGGTAGCAAATGACTGAAGGAATGTAATGGATGATTTTGCTTTAGTACTTAACGCAGGCTCTTCGAGCCTGAAATTCTGCGTCTTCCAGCGTCCCGATGGGGAGAGGTGGAGGCTGGGAGCACGGGGCCAGATAGAGGGCATCGGCACATCGCCCCGACTATCCGTCAAGGACGAGAACCTCCGGAAGGTGGCCGACGAACAGTTAGACACCTCCACTGTCCAAAACGGAAGCGACGCGATCGGTGCCCTCGCACTCTGGCTTAGATCTCAATACGCCGGCGCACGTGTGCTCGGTGTGGGCCATCGAGTGGTCCACGGCGGCGCAAACTTCACCGCACCGGTAATCGTAACTCCTGAGATCCTGGACCAGCTGCGCGAATTGATTCCGCTCGCGCCGCTGCATCAACCCTACAATCTCGCCGCCATTGAAGCCGTCGAGAAAAGACTTCCGGGTGTGCCGCAGGTCGCCTGCTTTGATACCGGCTTTCATCGCGACCATAAAGCGGTGGCCGATCTCATTCCGCTGCCGCGCGAAATCTGTCAGGGAGGCTTGCAGCGTTACGGCTTTCATGGTCTTTCGTACGAATACATCGCGTCAGTCCTTCCCGAGACCGCTCCGGAAATCGCCAAAGGAAAAGTCATCGTCGCGCATCTCGGCAGTGGCGCCAGTCTCTGCGCGTTGAATGACGGCAAGAGCGTCGATACTACGATGGGCTTTACCGCCGTCGAAGGTCTGTGCATGGGAACGCGGCCGGGAAGTATCGACCCGGGCGCCGTGCTTTATCTATTTCAAAACCTGGGCCTCTCGGTGAAGGAAGTCGAAACAATTCTGTACAAGAAATCCGGTCTGATCGGCATTTCGGGAATCAGCAATGACATGCGCGACCTTCTGGCGCGCGAGGAACCGGAAGCGCGTCTTGCGGTCGATTACTTCATTTATCGCATCGCCAAAGAAATCGGCGCGCTGGCTGCAGCGCTGGGCGGACTTGATGCGCTCGTCTTTACCGCGGGCATCGGAGAGAACTCGCCGGAAATTCGCCGCCGGGTTTGCGAAGCTTGCGCCTGGCTGGGCATTGAGTTGGACGCGGAAGCAAATGAGCAGAGAGCTGCGCGGATTTCGACCGCGCAAAGCAAACTTTCAGTTTGGGTAATCCCCACCAACGAAGAGCTGATGATTGCACGCCATACCGGCGAGTTGCTGGGATTGCGCTCGTACTCAGCCGAACACGCAGCATAGGAAAGAACAAGGAGAAACGGGATGGCTAGTCCGACAGCAAGATTGGATCTACCGCTTGAGACGCAGGAGGCCGCGTGGGCGGGATTCACCGCAGGCCTTTGGCAAAAAGAGATCAATGTTCGTGATTTCATTCAACAGAACTACGCGCCGTATGACGGTGACGAATCGTTCCTGGCGCCCGCGACTGAGCGGACCAAGAAGATTTGGAAACAGCTGAACGAATTGTTTATCGAGGAACGCAAGCAGGGTGTGCTCGAGATTTCGCAGATTCCCAGTGGCATCAACTCGCACGCGCCGGGCTATATCGATCGTGAAAACGAAATCATCGTGGGACTACAGACTGAAGGTCCTCTGCGCCGGGCGATCATGCCGCAGGGTGGCTTTCGCATGGTTTTGAGCGCGCTCAAGACTTACGGCTATGAACCCGACCCACACGTCGTCGAGACTTTCACCAAGTATCGCAAGACGCACAACGACGGCGTCTTTGATGCTTACACTCCGGACATCAGGCGCTGCCGCAGCTCGCACATCCTCACAGGTTTGCCGGACGCGTATGGCCGCGGCCGCATCATCGGCGATTACCGCCGCGTGCCGCTCTACGGCGTCAAACGTTTGATCGAAGAAAAGCGGCGCGAGCTGGCCGCTCTTGATGACGAAATGTCGACCGACACGATCATTCGGGACCGCGAAGAGTTGAGCGAACAGATTCGCGCCCTGAAAGAGATGCAGCAGATGGCGGCCGGCTATGGCTTCGACATCTCACTGCCGGCCACGACGGCGCCGCAAGCCGTGCAATGGCTTTATCTCGCGTACCTCGCTGCCGTCAAAGAAGGCAACGGCGCGGCGATGTCTTTGGGCCGCACCTCAACCTTTCTCGACGTTTACTTTCAGCGTGATATGGCGGCCGGAACGTTAACGGAAACGCAGGTCCAGGAAATCGTGGACGACTTTGTCATCAAACTGCGCATCATCCGTTTCCTGCGCACGCCGGAATACGACGATCTGTTCGCGGGCGATCCCACGTGGGTGACTGAATCGATTGGCGGCCTCGGCGACGATGGCCGTTCGCTGGTGACCAGGACCAGCTTTAGGTTTCTGCAAACTCTCTACAACCTCGGGCCCGCTCCCGAACCAAATCTGACCATCTGGTATTCCGCGCGGCTGCCTGATGGCTTCCGCTCATTCGCTTCCAAAGCAGCGATTGATACCAGTTCGATCCAATTTGAAAGCGACGAGATCATGCGGCGCGCATGGGGCGATGACGGCGCCGTTGCCTGCTGCGTCTCGCCTATGCTGATGGGCAAGCAGATGCAGTTCTTCGGTGCGCGCGCCAATCTGGCGAAGTGCCTGCTCTATGCCATCAACGGCGGACGCGATGAAGTTTCCGGCGAGCAAATTTCGCCAAAGTTCACTGCAGTCGAAGGTGAGTATCTCGATTTTGACGACGTTCTCGGCAAGTTTGAAAACATGATGGACTGGCTGGCCGGCGTCTATGTGAACGCGATGAACGTCATCCACTACATGCATGACAAGTACGCGTACGAGCGCGTGCAGATGGCGCTGCATGATTACAACCCGGTGCGGACGATGGCGTTCGGCATGGCCGGCATGTCAGTCGTCGCCGACAGCCTTTCGGCGATACGCCATGCAAAGGTGAAAGTCATTCGCAACGAGAGTGGGCTCGTCACGGACTATGAAACCGAAGGCGAATTCCCCAAGTTCGGCAACAACGATAATCGCGTGGATCACCTGGCAGCCTGGCTCGTCAGTACTTTCATGAACAAGCTGCGCAAGCATCCGACTTATCGCAACGCGATTCACACCCAGTCGATTCTCACCATTACTTCGAATGTGGTTTACGGCAAAGCGACCGGCAATACGCCTGACGGCCGCCGGCACGGCGAGCCCTTTGCGCCCGGAGCAAACCCGATGCACGGACGCGATTCGCACGGCATACATGCTTCGGCGGCCTCCGTGGCCAAGATTCCCTATCGCGATGCGGCCGACGGAATTTCTTTGACCACCACGCTGGTGCCTGAAGGGCTGGGCCGGGTGGCTGCAGATCGAATAGTAAATCTGCGCGCCATGCTCGACGCTTTCTTCAGCGTGACCGGCTATCACATGAACATCAATGTCCTGAATCGGGAGATGCTGATCGACGCGATGGATCATCCGGAGAAATATCCCAGCCTGACGATTCGCGTGTCCGGCTATGCCGTCAACTTCGTGCGACTGACACGCGAGCAGCAGATGGATGTGATCAATCGCACCTTCCATGGAGCGTAGGCAGCCGGTCAGATCATGAGCACAGCACAAACTGATCAAGCATTACCACTGGAATGCGCCAGTCCTCACGAGCTGCGCGTCGATCAAAGCCGGCATGTTTCGGAATCGGCCGTGACGCACGCGCTGGCGACCGGCGATATGGGTTTCATCCACTCGTTTACCACCGGGTCAGCCGTCGATGGGCCGGGAATGCGCGTGGTCGCGTGGACCTCGGGTTGTCAGTGGCGCTGCCTGTACTGTCACAACCCTGACACCTGGAGCATGACTAACGGCATGCCGGTGACTATCGAACGCGCTTCCGAAGCGCTCAACAAATACCGCCATGGCCTCAAGGCGATGGGCGGCGGACTGACCATCAGCGGCGGCGAACCGTTGATGCAGGACCGTTTTGTGGTGAAGTTTTGCCGCGCCGCCAAAGCGATGGGCGTACACACATGCGTGGAAACAAACGGCTACCTGGGCGAACGGATCGGCGATGATGAAATTGGGTCAATCGATCTGGTGATGCTCGGAATAAAAACCTGGGGCGACGAAAAACATCGCAAACTCGTCGGCAAAGACCTTACGCCGACACTGCAGTTTGCCAAACGCCTGGCCCATCGACGACGGCCAATCTGGATCCGCTTTGTGCTGGTGCCCGGATTGACTGACGACCTTGAAGATCTCAAACAGATTGGACAGTTCGCGGCCGGTTTGGGAAATGTCGAACGGCTCGAGGTGCTGCCGTTCCATCAACTGGGCAAGTACAAATGGGAGCGGCTTGGTCTCGAATACAAGCTGGCTGATTTTCAGGCCCCCTCGCCCGAGCAGCTCGCGCGCGCGTGCGAAGTGTTCCGCGCCGAGGGTGTGAATGCACTCTGACAACCTGGTTCTTCCGACTCTTGCTTCGCAGGAGAAATGTCGCCAATGCAGGCTGGATTGCTGGACGTCTTCCCGATCTGGACTTTAATTCCGATCACTTTGGTAATCGGCGCCCTTTCGGTCACCGCCGGTTATCGCATTGCTGTCTGGCGTAAGAAGCGCGCCCGTGATCACCAGACCGAGGCCCCGGCCGCGCCGATCGTCGGCGCCACACTAGGGCTGCTGGCATTTCTCGTGGCCTTCACTTTCGGCTCGGCAGCTTCGCGGTTCGAAGAGCGCCGCCAGTCGGTCCTGGCTGAGAGTAATGCCATCAACGCTTCGTACTTGCGAGCCCAAATGGTGCCTGAGCCGATGTCAGCGAATGCTCGTAGTCTTCTGCGCGAGTACGTGAACGTTCGATTGTCTGGTGGAGAAGCGGGCCAGATTGCTCTGGCAGTCGCGAAGTCGGAAGAGTTGCACAAACGGCTGTGGGCAGAAGCCGTCGCGGCCGCGCAAAAGGAACGCTCGCCGATGACTTCGCTTTTCATGGCGTCGCTCAACGAAGTATTCGCGCTGCACGCCAAGCGAATAACCGCGGCTGTCTATAACCGTATTCCCGCCATGATTTGGATTGGGCTCTATGTCCTGATGGTGTTTGCCATGCTGGTCGTGGGCTACTACGAAGGGATGAGCGGCACGCGTCACACACTCGCGGTTTATGGAATGGTAATCGCATTCTCGATCGTGTTTGCCTTAATTGCAGATCTCGATAGGCCGGGCAGAGGGCTTTTGGAAGTGAATCAACAGTCGATGGTCGATCTTCAAAAATCTATGCGCGAGTCGCCATAGATTGGAAAGGCGCCGAGTCATGTCAATTACCCAAGCCGCAGCAGTGCTGCCGCATCCCGCCAGCAACCCTTTTATTGCCTTTCTGCGGAAGCCGATAAACTGGTTCCTGCTGTTCATTCCGTTGACGGTCGCGTTGGAGCACGTGCACAGCATTCCGGCGCCGGTCTTGTTCTTTTCGGCCGCGGTGGCGATTGTGCCAATCGCGGCGTTGATTGTAGCTTCCACCGAACAGCTCTCGACGCGCACCGGCGACGCCATCGGCGGATTGCTCAATGCGACCTTCGGCAACGCGCCCGAATTGATCATCGCGCTGGTCGCTCTTAAAGCGGGTCTCTTAGATATGGTGCGCGCTTCACTTGCCGGCGCCATTCTCGCCAACCTGCTGATGGCCCTGGGAGTGGCCTTTCTCCTCGGCGGCCTGCGGTTTAAGGAACAACGATTCAATCCGGTAGCGACGCGCGCTTACAGCACGATGATGTTTGTCGCGGCGGTCAGCATGACTGTGCCCAGCGCTTTTAATCGCGCGTTCGCCACCCAGGGCGGTCCGATTCGCGAAGAAAAGATGCTGAACATCGGCATCGCCGTGCTATTGCTGCTCGCCTATGGTTTGTATCTATTGTTTTCCTTAAAGACGCATCCTCACGCTTTCGCCAGCGTCGAAAGTGAACACGGTGGCGGCGGCCACGATCTGGACGAGCATTGGAGCGTAACGCGCGCGATCGTCACGCTGGTGCTGGCGTCGCTGGGCGCGGCCTGGATGAGCGAGATACTTGTCGGCGCAGCTGAAGGCACCGGCAAAGCTCTGGGCATGTCGCAGGTATTCATCGGAATTGTATTCGTCGCAATTGTCGGTGGCGCTGCCGAAAGCGGCTCGGCCATCGCCATGGGCCGCAAGAACAAAATGGATCTCTCTGTCGGAATTGCCCTGGGAAGTTGTATTCAAATAGCTCTGTTTGTCGCGCCGGTGCTGGTGCTGGCCAGTTATTTTCTGGCGCCACGGCCTTTGGAACTGGCCTTCGGCCGAGCTGAGATTGGATCGCTGTTCATGGCCGTGCTGTGCGGCGCGCTGGTGTGCGGTGACGGTCAATCGAACTGGTACAAAGGAATTCAATTGCTGACCGTCTATGCGATCATTGCCTTAATGTTTTATTTCATGCCGGCGGCGACATAATTCAAATGGCGCAGACTTCACTCTGTGTTTTTGGCCAACAACATACTTGACGCATCAGCTTGTTTTGAGTCCGCGGAGCGGACGTCAGCGTAAAGCCTGGGGCGTGAGCCCCAGGTCAATTACCACAATGCGATTGAACCCGCGAAGCGGGTGATAGCCGTCGCGCTCAACATTCGTCCAAATGATTCGGCTGCCGCCCGCTTCGCGGGCTTGATACTTTTCTCACGCGTACCCTGGGGCTCACGCCCCAGGCTTTACGCTGGCGTCCGCTCCGCGGACTCTCAGGATTAAGATCTTGAACGCAAGCCGGCACTTGATGCGTCAAGTAGTTATTCCCTGTTCTTGCCCCGAAATCTCACACAGACCGAAAGTCTGGTCCACCCACCTGTCACTTCTGACAGTACGTTCCTGGTGTCCTCATCAATAGAATTCGAGTAAAGCAGGATTGCTAAGTGTCTTTGACGCAGCGGCTTGGCTCAGGCGCAGCCGCTAATTCCGGGAGGTCTGATGGTCGCTAGTCAGTCTGCTGTTAGCAAGTTGAGTGCGTTCGGCGTCGCTCGCTCAACTGTCCAGGGGACGCCGCTCAACGATGAAGAGGCCCGCGCGATTCATGCATTCTGGCGCGCCTGCAACTATCTCGCGGTGGGCATGATTTATCTGCAGGCCAATCCCCTGCTGCGAGAACCTCTCAAGCCAGAGCACATCAAGAACCGGATGCTGGGCCATTGGGGAGCCAGCCCCGCGCTCTCCTTTATCTATACGCATCTCAATCGCGTCATCAAAGCGAACGGCCTCGAGATGATCTACATGGCCGGGCCGGGCCATGGCGCGCCCGGAGTGCTCGGCCCGGTTTATCTCGAAGGGTCTTACTCAGAGATTTATCCGGAGAAGAGTCTGGACGAAGAAGGCCTGACGCGGTTCTTCAAGGAGTTCTCTTTTCCCGGCGGCATCGGCAGTCACTGCACCCCGGAAACACCGGGCTCGATTCATGAAGGTGGCGAGCTGGGGTACGTCCTTTCGCACGCTTGCGGCGCGGCTTTCGACAATCCTGATTTGATTGTCGCGGCAGTCGTCGGTGATGGTGAAGCTGAAACCGGACCACTGGCCACCTCCTGGCACATCAACAAGTTTCTCAATCCGATTCGCGATGGCGCGGTGCTGCCGATCCTGAATCTCAACGGCTACAAGATTAATAACCCGACGCTGCTCGCGCGTATCAGTCACGAAGAGTTGGAAGATCTTTTCAAGGGCTATGGCTACACGCCGTATTTCGTGGAAGGGTCAGATGCGGCGAGCATGCACCAGGCGATGGCCGCGACCCTGGATCGTTGTGTGGAAGAGATCAAGACCGCGCAGCGTGCGGCGCGTGAATCAGGAACCGCCGCGCGTCCGCGCTGGCCCATGATCGTTTTGCGCACGCCGAAGGGATGGACCGCGCCTGCTGAAGTTGACGGCAAGAAGCTCGAAGGTTTCTGGCGTTCACATCAGGTGCCGCTCGCCGGCGTGAAGAAGAATCCGGCGCATTTACAGATGCTCGAAGAGTGGATGCGCGGCTACAAACCGGAAGAGTTGTTCGATGAAAACGGAACGCCGCTGGCCGAGTTGCGCGCCTTGACGCCGACGGGTACGCGCCGAATGGGAGCCAGCCCACACGCAAACGGCGGCCTCTTGAAAAAGTCTTTACGGCTTCCGGACTTCCGCGACTACGCGGCGAAATTCGACAAACCCGGCGAAGTCGAACTCGAAAACACCAGGCCCCTGGGCATGTTCCTGCGCGATGTCATGAAGCAGAACATGAAGAGCTTCCGCGTCTTTGGCCCGGACGAGAACACCTCAAACAAACTCGACAACATTTACGAAGTCAGCAAGAAGTTCTGGATTGCCGAAGCGTTTCCCGAAGACGAGCAGGGCGGCGAACTGGCAACTGATGGCCGTGTGATTGAAATGCTCAGCGAGCACACGCTGGAAGGAATGCTGGAAGGATACCTGCTGACCGGGCGTCACGGTTTCTTCTCGACTTATGAGGCGTTCGCGCACGTGATTGACTCGATGTTCAATCAGCATGCGAAGTGGTTGTCGATCTGCAATGAACTTCCCTGGCGGCGAAACATCGCCTCACTCAATCTGCTTATCACCTCGACTGTCTGGCGTCAGGATCATAACGGCTTTACCCATCAGGATCCGGGCTTTATCGACGTCGTGGTTAACAAGCGCGCTGAAGTCACGCGCATCTATCTGCCGCCCGACGTGAACAGTTTGTTATGTGTCGCCGACCATTGCCTGCGCAGCGAAAACTACATCAACGTGATCGTCAGCGATAAGCAGGCGCATCTGCAATATCTGGACATGGACGCGGCGATTACTCACTGCACCAAGGGCATAAGTATCTGGGCCCAGGCCAGCAACGATCAGGGTCAGGAGCCGGACGTGGTGATGGGCTGCGCCGGCGACATTCCCACGCAGGAAGCGCTCGCGGCCACCGCCATGCTGCGCGAAGAATTTCCTGATTTGAAGATTCGCTTCATTAACGTCATCGACCTCTTCAAGCTCCAGAGCCATCGCGATCATCCGCACGGACTTAGTGACCGCGACTTTGACAGCCTGTTCACGACCGACAAGCCAATCGTCTTCAACTTTCACGGATATCCATGGCTCATCCATCGTTTGGCCTATAGCCGCAACAATCACCGGAACCTGCACGTGCGCGGCTACAAAGAGCGCGGCAACATCAACACGCCGATGGAACTGGCGATCGAGAACGAAATCGATCGGTTCACGCTGGCAATTGACGTCATCGATCGCGTGCCGAAGCTGCAGGCCATCGGCGCGCATGCGAAAGAGAAATTCCGTAATCAGCAAATTGCGGCCAGGCTTTACGCGCACGAGCACGGTCTCGACCAGCCCGAAATTCTCGACTGGCGCTGGCCATTCTAATCGGTACGCACGCCTCGGGCGTGCATCGTTAGCAGCACGCCGGAGGCGTGCGTACCACAGCTATGAAGAAAGCATTGACCATTCAGCTCTTACTTGCATTCGTGCTGGCGCCGCTGGCTCACGCTCAGCAACCAACACGCGTCGAACGCGATCTGCTCGGCGAGAAAAACATTCCCGCCGATTCCTTTTACGGCGTGCAGACGGCGCGCGCGCTCGAGAACTTTCAAATCTCCGGCGTGCTGATCAATCACTACCCGGGCTTCGTCGAAGCGTGGGCCATAGTCAAGCTGGCCGCCGCGCGCGCGAACACCGAGGTCGGGGCGATGAAACCCGAACAACTGGCCGCCATCGAGAAAGCCTGCCAGGCCGTGCTGGCCGGCAAGTACCATGATCAATTCAAAGTCGATTGGTACCAGGGCGGCGCCGGAACTTCCACCAACATGAATGCGAATGAAGTGCTCGCCAACATCGGACTTGAGCTAACGGGTCACAAGAAGGGCGAATATCAGTTCCTCGATCCGCACGATGCGCTCAACATGTCGCAGTCGACGAACGACTCATATCCTACGGCAATCAAGGTTGCTTTCCTGCTTCGCAATGACAAGCTGATTGAAGAGCTGCAGAAGCTGGTCAAGTCATTCCGCGCCAAGGGCGATGCCTATCTCGAAATCGTGAAGATGGGCCGCACGGAAATGCAGGACGCGGTGCCCATGACCGTGGGCCAGGAATTTCATGCGTTCGCGGCTTCGTTGGAAGGCGAGATTCAACTGCTCCGCGATTCCGAAAAATATCTCTACCCGGTCAACATGGGCGCGACCGCAATCGGCACCGGCCTCAATGCTCCGAAAGGTTATGCGGAGAAGTGCGCCGCGCAGCTGGCCAAGTTAACCGGGAAACCAATCGTTCCCGCAGACGACATGCTGGCCGCGACGTGGGACCAGCAGGGCTTTGTCGTCTATTCGGGCGCGCTCAAGAGCCTGGCCATAAAGCTTTCAAAAATCTCAAGCGATCTGATTTTGCTGACCTCCGGCCCGCGGGCCGGCCTGGCTGAGATCAATCTGCCGGCGCTGCAACCCGGTTCATCGATCATGCCGGGCAAAGTTAACCCGGTGATTCCTGAGTTGATGAACATCATCTCGTTCCGCGTGATGGGCAATGACTACAGCGTCACCCTCGCCGCGCACAGCGGGCAACTGCAACTGAATGCCTATGAACCGCTGGCAGGTCTCGCGGTGATTGAGTCGCAGGCGCTGCTCTTCAACGGGTCGAATGCCTTGCGCACGAAATGCGTCGACGGCATCACGCTGAACGAGAAGGTGCTCGAACGTTACATGACGACCACGGTCGGAATCGTGACGGCTTTGAATCCAGTCGTGGGCTATGAAAAAGCCACTGAGTTGGCCAATGAAGCCTACAAGAGTGGTAAAGGGATCCTGGAAATTATTCGCGAGAAGAAGATTCTGACGGAAGCTCAAATCAAGGATTTGCTGGATCCGGTGAAGCTCACCGGATTGGATAAGAGCAAGTATAAGAAGTAGCAATTTCACCACAGAGGACACAGAGAAGAACAGGAATAAGATGGGCGGCGCGCGCCTGAGATTCCGATTTTTTGACTCTTCCTCTGTGTCCTCTGTGGTTAATCCTTCAATGAAAGGCAGAACTCTTATGTCACCCCGAATCCAACGCAGCTTGATTCTAGCGCTGACGATCATGGTTAGTGTGCAGTGCGCAATTGCGCAAGCCAGGAAACCAAACGTCGTAATTCTCGCCACGGGCGGGACGATCGCCGGCGCCGCGGCGACCGGGACCCAATCAGGTTACACGTCCGGCGCCGTCACGATCGACGCAATGATTAATGCGGTCCCGGGAATCAAGGACCTCGCGAACATCAAGGGCGAACAGATCTCCAACGTCGGATCGCAGGACATGTCTTTCGACATCATGCTCAAGGTTGCCAAACGAATTAATGAGTTGATGAAGCAGGGCGACGTGGACGGCATCGTGATCACACACGGCACGGACACCATGGAAGAGACCGCTTACTTTCTCAATCTCGTGGTCAAAGGCGATAAGCCGGTGGTGATGGTGGGCTCGATGCGCCCCTCGACCGCTGTCAGCGCCGATGGGCCACTGAACCTTTACAACGGTGTCGGCGTGGCCGTCGATCCGAATGCGAAAGGCCGCGGCGTGTTGGTGGTGATGAATGATTGGATTCAGGCTGCGCACTCGCTCACGAAGACGAGCACTACGGCCGTGCAAACCTTCATGTCACCGTTGCGCGGCCTGGTAGGCGTAGCGGCTTATGGCAAGAACGATTTTTATAATACCCCGACCTGGAAGCACACGACCGGCAGTGAATTCGATGTTGCGGCTGTCAGCAAACTGCCGCGCGTCGATGTGGTGTTTGCGTGCGCCGACATGCCGCCTGATTTGATCGATGCCTCAGTCGCGAACGGCGCTAAAGGAATTGTTATCGCCGGCGTCGGCAACGGCAATATGAATAAAGCCGCGCTCGACGCCGCGGCGAACGCCGTCAAGAAAGGTGTCGTGGTCGTGCGCAGTAGCCGCGTCCCCACCGGCAACGTCGGCCGCAACGTCGAAGTCAATGACGATGAATTGGGATTCATCGCTTCTGATGAACTCAACCCGCAGAAAGCGCGCATTCTGCTGGCGCTGGCGCTGCTTAAGAATCGCCCGAAGACTGAGATTCAAAACTTGTTCTACTCGTACTGAGACGACCGTGTCAGAACCCGGAGCGGTAGCGACGGGGCCAAGTGATGCGTGAACCAGACCCTCGCCCCGTCGCTATCGCTCCGGGTTCTGACACGGAAACGAAATAGCGCGCAGGGATGCGCGCGTACCTATGATAATCGCCCTCGAACTAATCATTTTCTTCGGCTGCATTTTGTTGGGCGCGCGGCTCGGTGGCATCGCGCTCGGCACCGTGGCCGGAATCGGGCTGGCAATCTTCGTCTTTGTCTTCGCGCTGCCGCCCGGCGGGCCGCCACCCGGCGTCCTGGGAATGATCATCGCGGTGATCACCGCGCTGGCGACGATGCAAGCCGCCGGCGGCCTCGATTATCTGGTCTCGCTCGCGGAAAAGGTTATGCGCCGGCATCCGCAGCACATTGTCTTCATTGCACCCATCGCCACCTATCTGCTGGTGCTTGGTTCGGGGACAACTCACGTCATCTATGCTTTGTTGCCAGTCATCTCGGAAGTAGCGCGCAAAGGCAACGTGAGGCCGGAACGGCCGCTGTCGATCAGCGTCATTGCCGGATTCCAGGGCAACATCGCTTCCCCGATCTCTGCGGCTACGGTGGCGATGCTCGGATTCCTCGCGGCCAAGGGTGTTTCGCTGCCGAAGCTTTTGATAATCATTATTCCGGCGACCTTTATCGCGGTGATCGCCGGCGCTCTCTCGGTAGCCTGGCGCGGCAAAAACCTCGCTGACGATCCTGAATATCAAAGGCGTCTCGCGAATGGCGAAGTCAAAGCCAATGAAAGTTCGGCGCCTGCGCAGCAGGCCAGCCTGCGCAACGCGCGCGGCTCAATGATTCTCTTTCTCATTGGCATACTCGCCGTCGTGTTGATTGGCCTCTTCCCTTCTATGCGTCCCACTTATCAGGTAATCACCGACGGAGGCATCGATACCGATCAAGTCAGTATGGGCTACGCGATCATGATCGTCATGATCGCTGTGTCCGGATTAACCATGATCCTTTTCCGCGCCTCGCCGGAAACGGCATTGAAAGGCACGATCATGCGCAGCGGCATCACCGCGGTTATTTCGATCCTGGGGATTTCATGGCTGGGCTCGTCTTTCTTTGAGGGCAACCGCGGCGCCATCGTGACCGGCATTTCAAACCTGGTGAAGCTCTACCCTATTTCATTTGCCGGCGGGATGTTCCTGCTTTCGACGATGCTGTTCAGTCAGGCCGCCACCGTTTCGCTCATGGTCCCGGTGGGCCAGGCGCTCGGTGTTCCAACCTCGATGCTGGTCGGCTTCTATCCGGCCTCGAACGGTTTGTTCTTTGTGCCCACTTACGGGACTTTGCTGGCAGCGGTTTCGTTCGATCAGACGGGCACAACAAAGGTTGGAAAATATCTTTTGAACCATAGCTTCATGCGACCGGGACTGGTGACGCTCGCGGTAGCACTTTTGATTTCGATTGGCTTGAGCAAGCTGCTGCTTCCTTAGGGAGATTTGATGAAGATTCAATTTCATGGCGCGACGGGCGATGTGACGGGCTCTGCTTATCACCTGACCACGAAGGACGCGAGCATCCTGGTTGACTGCGGCATGTTCCAGGGCGGTCGCAAGGAAAAAGCCAAGAATCGCAGTGCGGCCAAGCTGGAAGGCGGCCGCCTGGATGCAGTAGTCCTGACTCACGGCCACCTCGACCACGTCGGCCGTCTGCCGATCCTGACGCGCAAGGGGTTCGAAGGGCCAATCTATGCGACCCAGCCGACGTTCGATATCGCCACGCTGATCCTGAAGGACTCTTTATCTCTGCAGAAAGCAGATCTCAAACGCGAAAACCTACACCGCGCCAAGACCAACCAGCCGCCGCTCGAACCGCTTTTCGAAGAAGCCGATGTTCGCAATCTCAAACCACTGGTGCGGCCAATCAAATACAACCAGCGGACGGAAGTCGCCCCGGGAATCGAAGCCAGGTTCGTGGATGCCGGTCACGTGATTGGCTCGGCGAGCATTGAACTCACCATTACTGAGAACGGCAGAAAGAAAGTCGTGGTTTTCTCGGGCGACCTCGGCCCACGCGGCGCACCTTTGATGAACGATCCTACGCCGTTTGAGCAAGCGGACGCGGTGATCATGGAATCGACGTACGGCAACCGCACTCATCGCTCGTTGCATGAAACGGCAGTCGAAGGAAGAAAAATCATCGCGCAGGCGATCGAGAACAAAGCCAAGATTCTCGTGCCCATCTTCGCGGTCGGGCGTACGCAGCTGCTTCTTTATTTATTGGCCGGCGCTTTCAAACGCGGGACTCTGCCGAAGTTTCCGATCTATCTCGACAGTCCGATGGCGATTGAAGCCACAAAAGTCTATGGCCGGAATAATGAGCTCTTCGATGAAGAAGCTAAGGAGATGGTCGAATCAGGCGAGTTGCGCAAGAGTCTCGCCGGCACCCGAGCGACTCCCAAGCCGGGCGAGTCGCGCGCGCTCAACGACGTCGAGGGTCCGTGCCTGATCATGGCCGGCGCCGGCATGTGCACCGGAGGCCGCATCATTCATCACTTGCGCCACAACCTGCCTATTAAAGGGAGCGTAGTGCTGATGGTCGGTTATCAATCGGCGAACTCGCTGGGCCGCAAACTGGTAGACGGCGAAAAGGAAGTGCGGATCTTCGGCGAGCGGATTCCGGTACGCGCGTCGGTGCACACAATGGGAGGCTTCAGCGCGCACGCCGATCAGAGAGGGCTGCTCGATTGGTATGGGGCCGTCGCTCCCTCAAAGCCGCGCACCATCATTACCCACGGCGAAGATCATGCGCGCGAAGTGTTTTCGGAATTGATTGGCACGAAATATGGCGCGAGGACTGAATGTCCGAATCTCGGAGATGTAATTGAGATCTGAGTATCAGTAGCGCAAGTTGTTAACTTGCGTATTTGCGATTAGGACGCAAATTAACAATTTGCGCGACCTTCAGGAGAACAAGATGAGCACAGTCGATACCACCAGAACAGAAGCGATCAGCCTGGCAGACGAACCAGCAGTCAAGAAAGTACTCATAGATTCCGTGCTAGGACTTTGGGATGTAGTCAACAATCTCACGCGACTTAAACCATCGCAGCAGGATCGCTACCGCGTCACGATTTTTGGATCCGCCCGAGCCAAGCCGGGTACGATAGCCTATGAAGAGACAAAGCGCGTCTCAACTGCTCTGGCCGAGCTGGGCTGTGACGTCATCACCGGCGGTGGCCCAGGCTTGATGCAGGCCGCCAATGAAGGCGTGCAACTCGCCGGTAAAGACCAGGAGAACTCGGTGGGCATTCGCGTCGATCTCCCTTTCGAGCAGGAAGTAAATCCATTCGTCGAGCTGGCGTTCGAACATCGCACGTTCTTCACCCGCTTGCATCACTTCGTGCTGGCTTCACATGCATTCATCGTGGCGCCGGGCGGCATCGGAACAGTTCTGGAGACAGCGATGATCTGGCAACTGCTCCAGGTGAAGCACCTCGACAACACACCGCTCATTCTCGTCGGCCAGATGTGGCCCGGCTTTGTCGAATGGGCGCGCATTTCGATGCTCGAGTTTCAGACCCCTCTGGCCAGCGCCGAAGACTTCAATATTCCCCAGTGCGTGGCCACGGGAGATGAAGCGATTGCTTTGATTCGCGAACACCACGCGCGCTGGGCCGGTAGGGCCCAGGCCAACACCGCGTAATATAATCAACCGATTGTCCATCGTTTTCGGTTCGTGCCCCGGGGCATTAAGTTTCGTTCGCGCTCAGACCAGCGAAAGGAATTCGCATGATCACATCCACTCTTTCAATCATTCTTCTGATTCTGCCGTTCATTGCGCCGTCACCAGCGCCGCAAAAGAAGATCATCTATCCTCCCGGTGCGAAGGCCGGTGGAAATTTCAGTCCGGGCATTCTGATAGACGGATCGCTTTACGTTTCCGGGACACTGGGACTGGACGCGAACGGAAAAATTCCGGAGACCTTCGAAGCCGAGGTGCAGCAGAGTCTCAGCAACATCGAGGCAGTGCTGAAACCCGCCGGCATGTCGCGGGATGATGTGGTGAGCGTGCAGGTCTACCTAACGGACCTGAACAACTTTCAGCGCATGAACGCGGTGTACGCAGGGTTCTTTAAGGATCCGCGGCCGACGCGCACTACGGTCGGAGTGGCCGGGCTGGTCGCCGGAGGACATATTGAAATTACGGTGACGGCGAGAAAGTAGTGATTGCAGCTTAGCCAATCACTTGGGAGTGAACGCCGAAATCTTCGAGCCCTGAATTCCAAGACCGGCCATCAAACCTTTTTGGCCAAAGAAGAAGACGTAAATACTCTCTTTCGCCGTCGAGGTCGTCAGCGAACGGGCCGCCCCTTCGTCAACCACGACGATGCTCGGTCCAACTCCGACCTCCCATCCGTCACTTTTCTTCAGGTACTCCAGCGCGCCTGAGGTCATGAAGAACATCGCATAGCTGAACTTCTGGCCGCCGGCCTGGAGGCCAAACGAAGCGGCGGTCGTCTTGTAGTAGCCGGTTGATTTACCGCCGATACGCAGCGCGCCTTCGCCGCGTTGCCCGCCCACCATGAAGCCCGCCTTCTTGACAGTTGGAAACACGAGAATTCCTTTCGCCACTTTGGACAGGTTCCGGGCAGCCTCAGAATCGGCCAGCAGTTTCGCCAGCGCTGCATCGACTTTCTTGTCCAGCTCGGCAGCCTTTTGCGCTTGCAGGCTGAAGCTGCAGCAAAAAACGATCGTCATGAGCGCCAACGTCGTCGTCGAATACCGGGTTATTGTTTTCATCTCGGTCTCCTTTTTAATTCGAAACCATCAGCGCCTGGCGCGCGGCGTCGAGTTCTTTCAGTTTCTCTTTGCCTACTTCCGGATATGCCAGGTCGAGTGAAGCCAGGGTTTCGATGACGGCCGCCGCCACTACCACCCGCGTGAACCATTTGTTGTCGGCCGGGACCACATACCAGGGCGCATAGTCAGTCGCCGTATTGCGAATCGTGTCTTCGTACGCCTTCATGTAGTCATTCCAGTAACCGCGCTCTTTCGCGTCATTTACTGAAAACTTCCAGTTCTTATCGGGCCGATCGAGCCGGGCCAGGAAACGCTTTTTCTGCTCACCCTTCGACAAGTGCAAAAAGAACTTACGCACCACGACGCCATTGCGCGTGAGGTAACGCTCAAAGTTGCCGATGTCTTTGAAGCGCTGGTCCCAGATCTTGTCGGTGACCAGTTTCTTGGGCAGTTTCTGGCCGCGCAGGAATTCCGGATGAACGCGAACGGCGGTGGTCTCTTCGTAGTAACTGCGATTGAAGATCCCGATGCGTCCGCGTTCAGGCAGGCACTTCATGCAGCGCCAGAGGTAATCGTGATCCAGCTCTTCAGCCGATGGGCCCTTGAACGAAAACACCTGACAGCCCTGCGGATTGATGCCGGACATGACGTGCTTGATCGCGCCGTCTTTGCCGGCGGCATCAAGCGCCTGAAAGATCAGTAAGACGGCCCACTGATCCTGCGCATAGAGCTTGTCCTGCAATTGTCGCAGCACCTCGATGCCGTTGGCGAGAGCTTCCGTGACGGCCGGCTTGTCTTCAGATTTGAAGTGAAGCGTGTCGCCGGGGTCAACATCTTTGAGTCGGAACTTTCTGCCCGCCTCGACGCGAAAGGGTTCCGTGAGAGACTTAACTCTCTTCAGGATTTCTTTGGTTTTCATGCTTGCCTATGATTGCCAACCGCCACCCAGGGCCCGGTATAACTGGACCACGGCGGTGAGTTCGTTGAGTTTGATCTGGGCGAGGTCAATCTGAGCACTGAAGTAGTCACGGTCGGCATCCAACGCATTGAGCAGACTGTCGACCCCACCTTCATATCTCAAATAAGCGAGACGCGAGCGTTCTTTAAGTGTATCCACCAGCAACTCCTGCTGGGCCCGCACTTCCCGGTTTTTGCGATAGGCGATGAGAGCGTCCGAGACTTCGCGAAATGCGCCTTGGACCGTGCTCTGATAGCCGACGATTGCAGATTCCTGCTGCGCCTTGTTCAACTTCACGTTTGACTTCAGCCGGCCGGCGGTAAAGATTGGCTGCGTCACTTGCGCCCCAAATCCCCAGACGCTGCCGGCGCCGGTAAACAGGCTGGAGAGCGCGGTGCTATCGCCGCCCAGAAAACCACTGAGCGAGATGCGCGGAAAGTAGGCTGCCCGCGCCGCTTCCACACTGAAGTTGGCCGCCACCAGAGTTTCTTCGGCGGAGCGTATATCGGGACGACGTTGCAGGAGAACGGAAGGCAGGCCCGCGGGTACCGTGGGCGCCAGCTCCTGCGCCACCAGTTCACGGCCACGCGGAATCGGCGCCGGGTTCTGGCCGAGCAACAAATTGATCAGGTTCTCTTCCTGTTCGATCGCGCGTTGCAGATCGGGAATGGCGGCGCGCGCAGAGTAAACCAACTGTTCAGCCTGGCGGACGTCCAAAGCCGTCGCCACTCCCTTGTCCGCACGCAACTTGATAATTCTCAGCGACTCCTCGCGGGTAGCCAGCGTTCGTTGAGAGATCTCTAACTCCAGATCCAGCTCGCGCAATTGCAGATAAGCGGCAGCGACCGTGCTCACCACGGTGCTGAGGACTGTGTTCCGGTCTTCTTCGGCAGCTCTGAGATCGGCGGCTCGAGCATTTTTTATCTTCTTTACGCGACCCCAGATGTCCACCTCAAAACTGAGCAGGTTAAGAAGCACCTGCCCGAAACTTATGTTTCGCTGGCTTCCGGCTCCAAGATCCCGGCCTACCGAGCCATCCTGCGGGAGACGCGTGGTAGTCACGTTGCCTGAAGCCGCAAAGTTTGGATACTGATCCGCCCGGGCCAAACCAAGTTGGGCGCGCGCTGCATTGATCCTCGCCATCGACTGGCGCAGATCGTAATTCTGAGCGACCGCCGTGCGAATCAAATTCTGCAACTGATCGTCCTTGAAAACTTCAAACCACTTGAGATCGCCAAACGATTGAGTAGCCGACTGAGACGTGGCGTCCTCGGCGCGATAGACAGGTGGTGTCTGCACCGGTGGTGGTTGATAGCCCTTCTTTTGCGCCCACGCCAGATTTCCGAAGAGAGCAATGATGAGTATTGCAACCGAAAGTCTTCTTCGCATTAGTGTCCTCCTCCTCCTTCGGCGGGAGAAGGTTCGGGAAGCGCGGGAGCGATCGGCTTTTTCCAGAACTTGAGTCTGAGGCTTTGCATGAAGGTGAAATTACCGGGAATGATGAACACGCCGAGGAAAGTGGCCACCAGCATTCCCCAGAACACCGCAGTGCCCATAACGTTTTGCGCGCCTGAGCCGGCGCCGCTCGAAAGCATCAGCGGCACCACGCCGAGAATGAAGGCAAACGCAGTCATCAAAATCGGCCGGAAGCGAAGGCGCGCAGATTCGAGCGCAGCCGCCTGAATCGTCATCCCCTCGTCCTGTTTGGCCTTGGCAAATTCGACGATCAGAATTGCGTTCTTGGCCGCCAGGCCGATCAGCATGATCAAACCGACCTGCACATAGACGTTGTTGTCGAAGCCCATGATCCAGACCCCGAAGAAGGCGCCCAGCGCGACCAGCGGCGAGCCCAGCAGCACCGCCCATGGCAGCTTCCAACTTTCGTACAGCGCCGCGAGCAGCAGGAAGACTGCTACGATGGCGAGGATCAAAGTCGGCGCTGACGGCGGCGCGATCTTCTCCTGATATGACAACTGGGTGTACGCGAAACTCATCTCCTTAGGCATCGACTGCGCGAAGACTTCTTCGAGCGTCTTCATCGCCTGCCCGGAGGTATAACCGCTGCCCGGTATTCCGGTGATCTCCACAGAGCGCAGCAGGTTGAACCGGGTCGTAATCTCTGTTCCCGGAGTGTCAACTACAGTGACCAGGGTCGAAAGGGGAATCATAGCGCCGGTCGTCTTTGACTTCACGTAGATCTTACCGATGTCGTCGGGCCGCAAACGCGCTCCTGAGTCCGCCTGCACATAGACGCGATACAGGCGTCCGAAACGATTGAAGTCGTTGACGAATGCTCCGCCCAGAAAAGAAGACATCGACTTGAAGACTTCGTCTACGGGTACACCCAAGGTGCGCGCCTTTTCACGGTCAAGGCTCACCTTTATCTGCGGATAGTTTGGATCAAAAGAGGTATTCAGATTCGCCAGCTCCGGCCGCGCGCGTCCGGCGGCCAGAAACTTTTGCGTCATCTCTCCCAATTGCTGTACAGTCATGGAGCCGCTGCGATCCTGGAGCAGAAAATTGAATCCCGCCGAGGCGCCGAAACCTGACAATGTCGGGATGTTGAAGGGAAAAACAACGGCCTCAGGAAGAGCGGTAAACTGCTTCTGCAGCGACGCCATGATCCCCTTTACTTTCTCCCTGGGGTCCTTACGCTCTTCCCACGGTTTCAGACGCATGAAGATTGTGCCGTAGTTCGGCTGGTAGGTGTTGGTGACAATGCCTAAGCCAACGACCGTCTGGTAGGATTCCACCCCCGCGGTCTTGGCGACGATCGCCTCTACCTTCTTCATTAACTCGTCCGTTCGCTGGAGCGACGCGCCGGGCGGGAGTTGGACTCCGACACCCACGATTCCCTGGTCTTCCTCAGGCACAAATCCGGCCGGGATCATGCTGCCAAAAAAGCCTGCGCCTACTACCACCACGCCCACGACGATAAGGGACAGGATCGCCTTGCGCACCAGGATGCTCGAGGTCTTCACGTAGCCGTTGGTGATCACGTCGAACACTTTGTTGAAGCCCCTGAAGAAAGCACCCAGCGGTCCCCTCATTGGCTTGTGGGGTTTAAGCAGCATGGCGCAAAGCGCCGGCGTCAACGAAAGTGCGTTGAAGGCCGAGATCAGGACCGAGATCGCAATGGTCAGCGCGAACTGCTTGTACATTCTTCCGGTCAAGCCGCCAATGAAAGCCACGGGCACGAACACCGCACAGAGGATCAGGGCGATGCCGATGACCGGTTGAGTTACTTCCTCAATGGCCTTGATGGTGGCTTCTCTGGGCGGCAGTCCATGCTCCATATGATGAATGACCGCCTCGACCACCACGATCGCGTCATCGACCACGATGCCGATCGCTAGCACGAGTCCGAACATCGAAAGAGTGTTCAGCGAGAACCCAAGCAGCGGAAAGAAGATGAAAGTGCCGACGAGTGAAACCGGAACAGTGATTAGGGGAATGATTGTCGCCCGAACGTTCTGCAGGAAGATGAAGACTACCAGGGTTACCAGGATGAGCGCCTCGACAAAAGTCTTCTCGATCTCATGAATCGACGCTTCGACTGCGGGCGTCGTATCGTAAACAATCTTGTAATCCAGATCGGGCGGAAATATTCCCTTGGCGTGCTCCATGGTCTCGTAAATCGCTTCGGAGGCCTTGAGCTGGTTCGCGCCGGGCAGGAGATAGACGGCCATGGCGCCGGCCGGCTTGCTGTTTAGCCTGCCGAAAGAGTTGTAATCCTGCGAGCCGAGTTCAGCGTGCCCGATGTCCTTAATGCGGACCACGGCGCCCTCGCCACTTTGACGGACGATGATGTTTTCGAACTCCTCCGCTGTGATCAGGCGGCCCGGAGCACTGACGGTATAGGTGAACTGCTGATCCTGGGGCGCAGGCGAACCGCCGATTCTTCCCGCCGGCGCCTGGATGTTCTGCTCGTTGATGGCCGCGATCACATCCGACGCGTTGAGTCCCAGCTTGCCCAGTTTGTCCGGATCCATCCAGACTCGCATGCCGTAGTCCGTGCCACCGAACAGATCCACCTGGGCAATGCCGGGAATGCGCAACAGTTGGTCGCGCAGGTTGATGCCGCAATAGTTAATGAGAAAGTTGGCGTCGTAAGAGTTCTTGGGCGAGTAGAGCGAGATCAGCATCAGGATGCTGGGGCTCTGCTTTTTTACCGTGACTCCCTGTTGCGTGACCGAGGCCGGCAAACGGGCCTGCGCCGACGAGACACGGTTCTGAGTGAGCACGTTGGCCGTGTCCTGGTCCATGCCAACCTGGAAATTGACGTCAAGCAACATACGGCCGTCGCTGGTGTTCGACGACTTCATGTAGATCAGGTTATCGACGCCGTTGACTTCCTGCTCGATGGGCGTGGCCACCGATCCCTCAACCGCTTCGGCTGCCGCGCCCGGATAGTTAGCCGTCACGCGAATGTTCGGAGGGGCGAGAAACGGATACTGCTCGACCGAGAGACTCAACATCGTGGCCACCCCGATCATGACGATCAGGATCGAGATAACGATGGCGACGATCGGCCGCCCGATGAAGAATTTCCCCATCTAGGATGCACCTCCAGCAGTCGTCGGCTTGACCACCATCCCGGGCCGAACTTTCTGAACACCTTCGGTCACCACTCGCTCACCCGGTTTCAGCCCGTCGGTGACGATGAATGAGTCATCGATTCGATCAGCAACCGTGATGGTCCGCTGCACAATCTTGTTATCCGCGTCGACGACCAAAACGTACTTGGCGCTCTGCAACTCCTGAACGGCCACTTGTGGGACCAGAATCGCGTTCTGACGCTCCTCAGCCGCGACGCGCACGCGAGCGAATTGACCCGGGCGCAGCCGGTTCGAAGCATTTGGAAACGAGGCCCGGACTTTGATCGTGCCTGTCTTGGGATCGACTGTTCGATCAACAACTGAGAAGCGACCTTCCTGGTCGTAGATGCTGTTGTCTGCCAGCATCAATTGAAAACCCACACCTCTTCTCGATCCTGCCTTGCCTGACTTTGTCAGCTGCAGCATGTAGGCCTCACTAATGCTGAAGTCGACGTCCAGGTTACCTGATGACGAAATGGTGGTGAGCAGCGTTGGCTCGTTCTTACCAACCAGGTTGCCCACATTCACATTCTGCAGGCCGATGATCCCGGTGATCGGAGAATAAATTGTGCAATAGGTCAGGTTTATCTCGGCGAGTTGCAGGTCTGCTTTGGCTGCGGTAACCGCCGCAGCCGCTTGCTCGATATTGTATTTGACGGCGGCGGTCCGGTTCGTGAGGGTGGCCTGAGCCGCATTCACTTCCGCCTTCGCGGTTTCTTCCTTGGCCCGCGCTGCGTCCAGGTCGATCTGGGTGACTGCATTCTCTTTGGCCAGGGGAACGTAACGTGCGAGATCTGAGCGCGCCAGGCTGTGGCTGGTATTCGCCTCGGCCAGCTTTGCTTCCGCTTGAATTACATCGACGCGTTCTCTGGCCTGAGACAAGTCAGCCTGGGCTTTCGCCAGGGCCGCTTTCGCCGACAGAACTTTGGCCTCATATTCACTCTTTTGAATCTGGTAGAGGATCTGGCCTTTCTTGACCACTGACCCTTCGGTAAAGAAAGCCTTTTCAAGCATGCCCTGGGCCCGTGCCCGAACTTCGACAGTCTGGCCGGCCTCAGTCTGGCCTACAAACTCGCTGTAGATGGGTACGGTTCGTTGTTCGACCTGCGAGACTACTACCGTGGGCGGAGCGTTCGTGGTGGCGGTCGGTTTGCCGGCGTCTTTATTCTTACTGCACGCGAATCCAATTAGAGACAAACTGAGCAGCGGGATCGCTCGGAGCATTAAGCTACGCTGCAGGCGACGATTCATGGCGAAACTCCTTTTCTCGCGTCGGGTTATTAAGAGAGATGACTATTGAAATCGTGATCCGGTAACTACATAAGAAGCACAGGATACGGCCGGATTCTAGCCACGAGTATGGGTGCCTACTACTGGCAAAATTGACAGTGCTGGGCGGGCCGAAACCGCTTTACCATGCGCGAAAATTACTGGGCCACTCTGGGCCGATCTATGTTCAAGGAACTTCTTGTCGCCTTTGCGATCGTCGCCGTCTGCCTGCTGCTGCACGTGGTGACCATTGTTGTCCTCGCGGACTGGTTGCTCGATCAGAGAGACAAGCGGGCGAAAGAGATCGGGACGTTCGGCTACATGTTCCTGTTGATCGCCTCGTTTACGGTCATCATCATTTTGCACATGGTCGAGATCGCCATTTGGGGCGTCTTCTACTATGCGCGTTCGCTGTTTCCAGATTTCGAGACTTCGCTTTACTTCTCGATCACCAGCTACACCACCATTGGATTCGGAGATGTGGTACTGCCGCGCGCCTGGCGCATGCTCGGAGGGATTGAAGGCGTAACCGGAGTGCTGCTTTGCGGTTTATCGACGGCGTTTGTCTTTGCCATCGTAAATGCGATGGTCCAGATGCGTGTGCAACGACGAACTAATTCTGCGTAGGCTGCGTACTTAATATCGCCGTTCTCTTTTCAATCCGGACAACTGTAAAAAGTGACAGTTTCGGCTGACTCTGCGAAGTCATTAGAGTCAACACCATCAGTCTCGTCCGATGTACCGGGCAACAACATCGTCGAAAGGGTCGCCATGATGAAGCGAAAACATTTCACCATCACCGTCATTACCTTCTGCGCGCTGCTGATCTTTGGCAATGTTGCGTTGGCACAGGATCCCCAGCCGTCGCTGGTAGCTCAAGCCAGCGGCGCAGGAAAAATCAAACTCGGCAAAGAGGAATTCAACCTCAATGCCGTGGTGGTGAAGGGTTATCAGGATGGGAAAGTGGAAATCAACCTGGTTAGCGACATCACTGTCTTCATTGCCGGCACCTGGTCGCGCGCAAATGAAAACGCAAAAACAATCGACCTCAAAATCACCGGCGGCTCGGTGTCCGGTAACCTGGACGGTGGAGGCAAACTAACTCTCTCCGACGATGGCAAGATCTCCACACTAAAACTTCAAGTTACCAACAAGATCACCAAGAAGTTGATCAGCGCCGACTTCACCGCGAAGTAATTTCACGGCGGCGAGCCTGGCGAACCGATCACAAGTGTGCCCCGTACCTGTTTGAAGGTGCGGCGGACGACTGCCTTTGCTGAAAGTGTCGATCGGCTTTGGAAACTCATCTAACCGGAGCATCCCCGACAGTTGATCGAGTCTCAACTTTGCCCTCAAAAAGTAAGTCTCAGCTTTGCCTCAAAAAGTAAATCGCTCGAATCAGGACAGAAACGTGCCATGGGCACGTAATGTTTATAGAAAGTGCAAAGCCCTCTTACTTCTTAAGCGGCAATCGAGAAACTATAAACATCTCGCCGCTCTGGGGCGATGATTCCGCGTGCGTCGGCTCGACAATCCAAGCCTCACCGGGAGACTTGTCATAGCATCTCAAAATCTATTTCGAATGAAGTTGGAAGATTAGGAAGGTCCCGTGGAATAATCCCACCCACCGTTGGCCATCAAAGGTGCGACAACAAAAAAAGAGTGGGCCGAGTCAGCCCCCGTGTGCTCTCGGCCCACCGGGAAGGGTGTTTTTTCGCGCTCTCTTGTCGCCAAAGATTGCGCTTTGGCCCCTCCCATCCCTAATGCGAGGTGACGACTTGCTCGCATCGTTCTTATGGTTTAGCGGTTTGTCCGCTGAAACTCTTTACGGTGCTAGCGACGCATCACTCCCATGACTCTATTTGGCCAGGTGCCAAAGTTTTCCAGTTCAAGCTGGTACTTGCCGGTCTTCTTGTCCTTCTTCATATCAACCATGCAGGCTGCGATGAACGTGCCGGTTCCCTTGCCCTTTGCATCCACAATGATTTCGATAATGCCGAACGGATAGTCCTGGACCCGGTAACCATTGCGGACTTCGGCAAAAGACTGCCAGCGTTCAAAAACAGCCCGAATTCGGGTTTTGCCGTCGGGCAGTTCAGCTTTACGGACGATTAGAAGGCGGCGGCCGATGCTGCCAGCCGCCGACATAAAGCCCAGATCCAAATCGTCGATCTTCTTGAGCAGGTCAAACTGATCACCCTCGACGAGCATGGCCAAATAGCCCTGCGCCACATCGTCGGGCGTGTAGTCCTTGATACTCAAATTGAACGACGTCGTGCGCATCGGCCCATTGGTTGCCATCAAGGTACCGGTGTACACCTCTTTGAAGTCGGATGACTTCTTTTTATTTTGAGCTAACGCAGTGCACGTCATTGATAAAACGACTGCGACTGCCGAAACGGCGACAGCTATCCTATTCACTCTCATTCTTCGCATGTCCTCGGGGTCGTAAGTTGTGACCGGCATGTCTCTACTGTCGACCGGATAATAGGCAAGCGGGCCGCGAAGCGATACTGTCAATTGTTACAGTTGACCGTTCGCGCTTATCTCATTTCAGACTGTCAAAAGTGACAGTTATTCATACAGAGACAGGAACTTAGAATCGTCAGGACTGAAACGCTGCAGTTCAGGGTGTGCCATGAGAAACCTATTAGCGATTCTAATCATCGTCATAGCCGCAGGAGTTATTCAGGCTCAGAAGGTCAAAGTCATAGCCGATCCGAACGCCGACCTGACGCATTACAAGAGTTATCAATGGGACAAGCCGCTGCCGCCAGGAAATCCACTCGTCCAACAGACAGTCATTGAATCGATCGATCAGGCGATGGCGGCGAAAGGCTTAACGAAAGTCACCGACGGCGCCGATGTCACGGTGGTTTATTTCACCGCCACAAACGCGGACGTTCAAATTGGCTACCCGAGTTGGTCACACGCGATGGGGAGTGGCGATATGAGCGGCATCGCGGTCGGGTCGCAAAGCTGGCCCGTTCACAAAGGAACGCTCGTCGTCGATCTGGTAGACGGCAAAACTAAGAACAGCGTCTGGCGCGGCAGTGCGACGCAGATTCTGAAGGACGGACCATCAGGCAGCATCACCAAAGACGCGAAGAAGGTGGAGCAGCCAATCCGCAAATCGATCGAAAAGATGTTCAAGCAGTTCCCCAGAACTTAGTCCAATTCGAAAGACAACATAAGCCTGTAACATTTACCAGTATTGCGGCCGGGACTTGCCGACTAAGTTAACTTCGTATTCTTGGAACCACGCACTATTTGAAAGGGATAATTTAAATGCGCAGACTCACGAGTCCATTGTTCGCCGTCATCATCATCATCGCCGCCGCCGGCTCGACAGCTTTCTCTCAACAGGCGGACAAACCAAAACACGAAATTGAAATTCGGGCCACTGTGGCAGTGCCCTCAGGTTCATCAAACTTTTCCGGCACGGGTGCGTCCGGCTCAACCATCGACTTCGGACGAGATTTTGATTTCAGCAACGAATGGGGATTTGACATCAAGTACGCCTACCGCAGCCCGGACGGCAAGCACAAATTTGGCGTTGAGTATGCCAACACCGATTGGGATCGCACGCGCACATTCACGCGTACGATTACTTTTCGCGGCGAGACCTACGTCGCGGGCGCGGCTATTGAAGGCAACCTGCGGCAATCAACACTCAAAGGCATGTACTCGTATCGCTGGGGCAATGACAAGATCCGTATCGGGCCGATGATTGACTTCGGTGTGGTCCCGACGCGCCTCGATCTTACCGGCGCCACCCTCAGCGGCGGCAGCCGCAAGACTGAAGGCGAGATTAATAAATTTGCGGCCACGATTGGTTACGATCTCGACTATGACCCGACGGAAAAGGTGAGCATCTTCAACAATCTCGGTGCGATTGCCTTCCGTCACGATCGTCTGTTCCACGTCGAGGGCGGCTTGAAATATCACGCGTCGCGCAATTTCGGCGTCGTCGGCGGTTACAAGTATCAAGTTTATAAGTGGGTCGATGATCCGAACTTCCTGCGAATCAATTCGCATGGTCCATTTGTCGGGGGCGTACTCCGCTTCTGATACCGGCGTCATTCCGACAATGACGCTTCCTCGGTCTGAGCATGTCATCGTAGCTGATGTGCTCAGACATTTTCTTTCCTCCGCCTGTAAAAACTAACAGTTATTCGACAAGGACGGCGGCCTTAGCATGACGCCACGGAGAGGTCTGCAAGGTTCGGCGGTTCAGATCGATCCGCACAACTTGATGAGCTGGCTGCTGAAATATCGGATTCGCCTTTACGTCCGCAATTCGCTCTGGATCCTGCCGACGTTGAGCATCGTCATATCTCTGATAGCTGCGCGCGCAGTCATCACGCTGGAAATTGCGGCCGGGTTACGCTCGAACATCAGCGCCGACACCGCGCGCTTAATCATGGGGACCGTCGCCGCGTCGACCTTCACCCTGATCGTACTGGTCTCGTCGGCGATGTTACTGGCGGTACAGCTGGCCAGCGCGCAACTGACGCCGCGCATCATCGCGTTCATTTATCGCAGTCCCTACGGCAAATTTGCTTTCGCCGTCTTCGTTTTTACCTTCACCTTTGCAGTCTCAACACTGGTCCGCATAGAAGACACCGTACCGCTGGTCGCGAGTTACGTGGCCACCTATGGCTTCCTCATCAGTCTAGCGTTATTCATCCTGTTCACCGACACCATGGGCAAGATGCTGCGGCCGAGTTCCGCTTTGCGCCGCGTCGGCCTGGCCGGCCGCGAAGTCGTCAGATCGGTTTACCCCGCGTTCCGCAGAGCTGACTCGAAACTTCCTGAGCCTTTCAAGGTGCCGCGCGAGTTTGAGCCGCGCGCAGTCTTGTGTGAAGAAGACGGCGCCGTCCTGGCTTTCGACATGGTGGGTTTGATTGGCAAGGCCACCCGAAGTAATTGCGTGATTGAACTGGTGCCGCAGGTTGGTGACTTTATCGCCAACGGCGATCCGATCTTTCGCGTCTTCGGCGACGCGCCCGCCGTGCCTGATAAAGAGTTGCGAAACTCTGTAGCTATCGGTCACGAACGGACACTCGAACAGGATCCGACTTTTGCATTCCGGATCATTGTCGATATCGCCAGCAAAGCCCTGTCACCGGCGATTAATGATCCGACAACTGCCGTGCTCGCCATCGATCAGATTCATCACCTGCTGCGCGATGTCGGCAAGCGGCTGCTGGCCGACGGGCAGGAAGAGGATGACCGCGGACAGGTTCGTCTCATTTATCGCACACCTGACTGGGAAGACTTCGTGCAATTGGGCACTACTGAAATCCGGCAATACGGCCGCGACAGCATTCAGGTGCAAAGACGTCTGCGGGCAATGCTTCAGGATTTGATCGAGACTTTGCCGGCCCACCGTCATGCCATATTGAAGAGAGAACTGGCGCTGCTGGGAAGTTCTCTGCTGCGCGCATTTCCCGATCTGGACGATCAAAAGCTGGCCGAGTCGGGTGACTTACAGGGAATTGGCGGCAGCGACGACGAGCTTTACGAAGAACGAGAGGCCGCGTTTAGCGCGCCGAGATAATTAAGGAATCTATTACCTGAGAAGGAGAACCCCGTGCCTATCTGGTTTTATGAAATCAGACCACTGTTTGCCGCCCTGGTGATGGTGGTTTTCGTTGAAACCCTTTCATTGATTGGTCTCTTTCTCGCGCGCAAGTTTTTATTACCCCGCTTTCATTACAGTGAAGGAATCAACGACGCCGTCAGCGGCACCGTGCAGGCGATCGGTGTTTTTTACGGAATCACTGTTGGTCTGATCGCTGTGGGTGTTTGGAATACCAACTCAAGCGCCAATGACCTGGTCTCGCAGGAAGCGTCGGCCGTGGGCGGCGTATACCGGGACGTCGCCGGCATGCCATCACCCTGGCGTGACGAGCTGACGGCGAAACTTCGTGAGTACCTCGAGACTGTGGTCCAGCGCGAATGGCCCGAGCAACAGAAAGGCACAGTTCCCAGCGCCGGCACGGCAACTCTGAACGAATTTCAGGTCAAGCTCTTCGCGTACGAGCCGACAACGCCAGGCCAAACTGCCTTACATAGCGAGTCGTTGCGGGCGTTCAATCGCTTAGCAGATTCCCGGCGGCTGCGTCTCAATGCCGTCAGCAGCGGTCTGTCCGGAACGATGTGGGGCGTGATCTGGGTGGGAGCGATAATCAGCATCGGCGTCGCTTACCTGTTCAAAATTGAAGACGCCAAGATGCACGCCGTGCTGATCGCCCTGATGGGGGGCTTCCTGGCGATGGTCCTGTTTATGATTTCAATAAACGACAGACCATTCTATGGCGTGGTGAGCATATCGCCTGAGCCGTTCCAGTTGCTCACCGACAGAATCCACAATTTCGCGACCGGCCAGAAATAGATTTTCGGCCGCCGCCTCCTGTCAAAACTGACAGTTATCGCTGCAGCCAATACCGCTAACATTCCGGCGGAGTAACACCCCTACGTTGTATGTCACCTGAGAGTCTGTTGGTCCCGACGTGTTTTCGAATCGACCGTTAGGTCGTTCAAGGAGCCTTCTGATGAAAACAAGGAAATCCCGGGGCAGGCTGTTCCAGACGACTTTCATCGCGGCCTTTTCTATCGGACTGGCTCTCATCGCCGCCGATAGAATTTCAGCCCAGACACCCGGCGTCCAACAGGTTTCGAACGGAGAAAAGGTAAAGAAGCATCGCGGCGTCGTCTCGAAAAGGGATGGCGAGGTATTTCTGATGGGCGACAGTCTGAGTGGGGCGCAGACAGTTGTGCTCATGACGCCGGAGACGAAGGTAAAGAGCCACAAGAAAGGTCTCTTTCGTGGCTCGAGAAAATATCAACAGAGCGAAATCATGCGCGGACTGCGACTGGAAGTTGATGGCGTGGGAAATTCTCAGGGCCAGCTGGTCGCGAAAGACATCCGCTTCGACGAGCAGGATTTGCGCACCGCCCAGGCCTTGAGATCAGCGGTCGATCCTCTGGAGACAGAGCTGCGCGCCCAGTTGGCCCAGCAACGGGCCGCGCAGGAAAAGCTCGCCGGTCAATTGCAGGAGACGACCGCGGTTGCCACCTCGGCCAGAGCTGAAGCCGCAGCCGCTCAAGCCAGCGCGAACCAGGCGGGCGAGGCGGCGAAGAAGGCCCAGGTCTCTGCTGATTACGCGCATGAACGTCTCAACGGACTCGACGATTACGAATTGGTGAAGACGATCACCGTCTATTTCAATACCGGCAGTTCGGCTCTCGGTCGCGAAGCCAAAAACACGATCGATGAGGCCGCCGCCTGGGCGCGCACGCAGGACCGAAAGGGCTGGGTGGCTGAAGTCGTCGGTTACGCCGATTCGAGGGGAAACACCTTAGGCAACCGTAATCTCAGCGAACAGCGCGCGAAGGCAGTCATCTACTATATGGCCACTGATCAGAAGTTGCCGATCAACCGCCTGGTGCAGCCGTTCGGTTACGGTGAACTGGAGGACGGCAACGCTGCGGCACGCGCCAAGAATCGGCGTGTCGAAATTCGGCTGATGAGAAACAAGGGCATCGCGGGCGCTACGGGCGAACGCCGGTGACCCGAATCCGGCGAATCGCATCGTCATCGCTGACGAGTTGGCGCATACTGACAAAACTGACAGTTGGTCGTAGGCGGGCAGTCGCCTAGCCTAATGAAAACAATGGATCGCGCGGCGTAGGTTTGCAGCGGCGGTTTGCATCGGCGGCTTCATGTTCCGGCTGCGGAAGCGCCCAATCTTATTCTGCCTATCACGCTCAGGAGGATGGATCATGAAAGAATTCAATCTGACGCAGAAGCTTTCAGCGGAATTTCTGGGAACACTGTGGTTGGTGTTTGGTGGTTGCGGCAGCGCCGTGCTGGCGGCGGCCTTTCCACAGGTAGGCATCGGCTTGCTCGGGGTTTCGTTCGCTTTCGGATTGTCTGTGCTGACGATGGCCTACGCGGTGGGCCATGTCTCGGGCGGCCACTTTAATCCGGCGGTCACGCTCGGGTGTTTTGCCGCGGGCCGGATGCCGGCAAAGGACATTCTGCCGTATGTGATCGCGCAGCTGGCCGGCGGCATAGCGGGGGCCGGCATTCTGTATTTGATTGCGAGTGGCAAGGCCGGGTTCAGCCTCAGCGGCGGCTTCGCCTCAAACGGTTTTGCCGACCACTCACCCGGCGGTTACACACTCGTGGCGGCGCTCGTGACTGAGGTAGTGATGACCTTTTTCTTTCTGATCGTGATCCTCGGGGCCACTGATGCGCGCGCACCGAAGGGCCTGGCGCCGATTGCGATCGGGCTCGCGTTGACGCTCATTCACCTCGTCAGCATCCCGGTCACCAACACCTCGGTTAACCCGGCCCGCAGCACCGGACCGGCGCTGTTTGTCGGCGGCTGGGCCCTGCAGCAACTGTGGTTATTCTGGATCGCACCGCTGGTCGGCGCCGCGATCGCGGGCGTGGTGCATCGCACTTTGGTGCTCGCGCCAGAGCCCGAAGTTGATGAGCCGGCGCTGGCGCACACGGCGACCCCTTAGTCGTGTCAGAAGCCCCACCGTCAGGGAGGGCCCGGGTGGCAAGAAAGTTGCCGCGGATAAACGCGGATGACACGGATTGAAAGCAAATGGATTTCATATCCGCGTTATCCGCGTTATCCGCGGCTAGGTTCTTTGGTGCGCGGCCGCTCCTGCCGTCCAGCTTCGGACTCCCTTCCCTGTCAGAACTGACAGTTATCCCTTACCACCCTCCTTCCTACAATCAGCCTGAAATAGTTTGCGTGTTTTCCCCAGACACCTAAATCGTCTTCGGAGGTCAGGTCGCCATGAAACGAACAGTATCAACCCTTCTACTTATTCTGATGATCACGTTTTCGGTGATCATTCCGCCTGGGGTCATCGGCCAGGCCACCAGGAGCACGGCAGCGGGCCGGCCGTCATCGCTCACACAGATCAGCGATGTCTGGCCTCGCGCCTATTCGCTGCCGAGCGAAGCGCAGATGGTTATCTTTCAACCACAGGCGCAAAGCTGGGAAGGACAAAAGCATCTCGTGGCCCTGGCTGCCGTGTCCTATACAAAAAAGGACGCACCAAAGCCCGACCTGGGGACGATCAAGTTGGAGTCCGACACCTCGGTCGCCTTGCCGGAACGAATGGTGAAGTTCGCTACCGTCAAAGTCACCGAAACCAATTTTCAGAGTCTGTCGAAAGAGCAGGTCCAGGAAATTGTCACCGAGATCGAGAAGATCATACCGGACAACGAGCGCATCATTTCTTTGGATCGAGTGATATCGCAAGTAGACAAAAGCATCATCACGCCTAAGAACGTTGAAGGCCTAAAGGCCGACCCGCCGCTCGTCTTCGTCAGTAAGAGCGCGGCCATCATGCTGAGCTTTGATGGCGATCCGATCTGGAGTCCCATCAAAGACAACGACCTTAAGTTTGCGGTCAACACGAATTGGGATCTGCTGCAGTATCCGCCGACAAACACTTACTATTTGCGCGACGATGCCTCCTGGCTCAAAGCCACGAACCTCAATGGTCCCTGGACGCCGGCGGGAAAACTGCCGGAAAGTTTCCGCAAACTACCCGGGGACGAGAACTGGAAAGATGTTGTTTTGAATTTGCCGGGCAAGCCGATCGCGCACGCGCCACACGTTTACTACAGCACGAAACCATCTGAACTGATCTACATTCAGGGCGAACCGAAGTACGTGGCGGTGCCGGGCACGGGACTGCTGTGGGTCAGCAACACCGAAGCAGATCTGTTTCGCATGGGCGAAAGTGGATTATTCTATTATCTCGTCGCCGGCCGCTGGTTCAGCGCGCCGAATTTGAATTCCAGCTGGAATTTCGCCACCCCAAGTCTCCCCGAAGATTTCAAAAAGATTTCGCTCGAGCATCCACGCTCGCGAGTGCTGGCTTCAGTGCCCGGAACTGATCAGGCAGCCGAGGCAGTCCTGCTGGCCCAGATCCCGCAGATCGCGCGCGTCAACAAGAAAGAGATCAAAGCGCCCGAAGTTCTTTATCAGGGTGAGCCACAGTTTGAAGCGATTCCCGGAACGCAGCTGGCACGCGCGGTGAATACCGACAAAGAGATCATCAAAGCCGGCGAACAATACTATATGTGCTTCCAGGGTGTCTGGTTCGTCGCCAGCGGGCCCGCCGGTGAATGGCATCTCGCGGAATCAGTGCCACCAGAGATTTATCAAATTCCCGCCAGCTCGCCGATTCATGATGTGACTTATGTGACGATCGAAAAAGACGACAGCGATAGCGATGACTGGGTCACCTATGCAGCAGTCGCCGGTTACACCGGCATGATGATCGGTTGGGGCTGCGCGGTTTGGGGCACCGGTTGGTACTACCCGCCTTATTATTGGTACGGCGGTTACTATCCGGGTTACTACCCATACCCGCGCACGTACGGTTACGGCTCCTGGTACAACCCCTACACTGGAATCTATGGAACTGCCGGTCGCATCTATGGACCCTATGGCGGCGTGGGATATGGCGCTCGATACAATCCGAGCACCGGAGCTTACGCGCGCGGCGCATTTGCTTATGGGCCATACGGAGCGCGCGGCGCGGCCCAGGCTTACAATCCGCGGACGGGAAATGGCATTCAGACGCGCCAGGGTTCAGGCGTTTACGGCAGTTGGGGATCGACGCAGGTGAAACGCGGCGATGATTGGGCCAGCACGAAGCGCTTCACCAACAGCGCCGGCAATACCACACGCGTCACCCGCGGCGAAAACGGCGGCATGATCAATCGCCGCGGCGAAGGCTTCGTCGGCAAGCAGGGCGACAACATCTACGCTGGCCGGGACGGCAATGCTTATCGTCGCGATGCCAACGGCAACTGGAGTAAATATGAGAATGGCAACTGGAATAACGTCGAGCGGCCTGACGGTGCTCCGTCGCAGCGCGACAGTCGCCGCGACAACTTTCTGAACGACAACGCCAAGAATCGAGACCGGCAAAACGGCGATCGCGCCGGAGACCGCGGTTCGGCATCGCGTCCCAGTCAGCTCGACTCAGGCACCTTCAGAAGCCTAGAAGGCGATCGCGCGAAGCGAATGGAAGGCGCACAGCGGGCGCGCGATCAGCGCACCTATCAAAATCGGACGCAGCAGTCGCGACCATCGAGCAACATGTCACGTCCATCGAGCTCGGGCAGCTATCGCGGCGGCGGCATGTCGCGCGGTGGTGGCGGCTTCAGAGGCGGTGGCGGCGGCCGGCGACGATAACCGTCTGATCGTTGGGAGTACATTGCACTTGCGGAAGAGGCCGCTCTTCCGCAAGCTGCGTTTCTCAATAATTCCAATCAATGCCAATCATGCGCGAACTCTGGTTACTGAAAGTCGCTATTGGAGTGGCGCTGCTCATCGGCATCGCGCTTCCCGGCGTGGGGCGACCACCTGAAACAGTGCCGACGCCCGATTCGGTCCTCACCGAATTGAAGGCCGGAAACGATCACCACGCTCGGCATCAATACCAACATCCGCATGAGACCGCGGCGCGCCAGCGCGAACTAATTGCAGCGCAACATCCGCACGCCGAGATTCTCAGTTGTTCTGATTCTCGGGTGCCGCCGGAGATAGTTTTCGATCAGGGCCTGGGTGACCTTTTTGTGGTGCGTGTCGCCGGCAATGTGGCTACTGACACGGAAATAGGGAGTCTCGAATACGGGGCGGAACATCTGCACATCCCCCTTTTGGTCGTGCTGGGTCACGAAAGCTGTGGCGCGGTGACCGCGGCAGTCGAAGGCGGCGAGGCTGAGGGTCACATCGCCGCGCTGGTGAATCTGATTAAGCCGGCGGTGGAAAAAAGTCGTGCGCTTCCCGGCGACAAGATCTCAAATGCAGTACGCGCCAACGTGACGATGGTTGTAGATCAACTGCGCGCCTCGAACCCTGTGCTGTCGAAACTTGTCGCGCAGGGCAAACTCAAAATCGTCGGCGGAGTCTATTCACTCGACACCGGCAAGGTTACCTGGTTAAGCAACTGAAGCTTGAGGAAACGTGGGTTTGCTGCAAAGTATTCTTCGTCGCGAAGCGGATTGAATGCCAATAGCCCAGCGCTTTAGCGCCTGGGGGAAGCCGCAAGGCGATGGAGAGTCCGTGAAGCGGACGGCTGAGCAAACCCAGCGAACTTACAACATTTGCCTCAATCGTGCGTTGCACGGACTACATCCTTCTCTTTTATCGGAAGCCCACGCTTAATCGGCGGGCTGTTTCCATTCGTCGGCCTTCGCCGACTTTTGCAAAGCCCCCGGTCAGCCAATTCTCGCCGCGTTTCTGCCATCCGTCGTCGGAAAGCGGGCAGCCACTTAGGGAACTCTGTCAGCGACTGAAGCTCTTATGAGAATAAGGACGGCTGTTCGGCTATCACTTACGCGGTTCCCAAAGAGTCTGACAGAAGGCCGTGAGCGTTTCGCTAACTCCCCGCCGCAGTTTGTTAACTCCCCACTCCGACTCGCTTAAGGCGGTGAATCGCTCACTAACAGCCGCGAATGGCTCACTAAGCCCAATGACGGCTCACTGAAGTAAGCGAAAATCAGCCGACATTAAGATTTGAGGCAAAAACGGCCCATTTCCGGCTTTGCTGCAAAAGTGATTAATGAGAACGGCTGTGCCGCCTGATGTGCGGAAGCGCTACGCGCTTCCGTCCAGCTGGCAATGAATTTGGGGCTATGCCCCAGAAACGGGCGTAGCCCAACTCGAAAGGATAGGCTTTTCGGAAGGCCGAAGGCCTTCCGAACATCAGGCGGCACAGCCGAAGACTTTGGGCAAACCTCTTCTACGCCAACCAGCCAGGTAAAGCGGCGGCCTGCTTCACCCAACGCGCCAACTGCTTTTCATCGAAATCATCTTCGTGGATGTCAATCCAGCGCGCCTCTTTGCTCGTGCCGCCGGACGGGACCGGCTGCAACGACGTGCCGCGGAAGAAGGTCACTTTCACATAACGGTTGAAGACATGGAATGACATAAACCAACCCTGACCCTCTATGCCATAGAAGGGCGAGTTCCACTTCACGGCTTTGCGCACTTTCGGCACGTGACGCGTGATGAGCGCGTCGAGCTGTTTGCCGACATCGCGCTTCCAACCTGGAATCGCGGCGATGTATGACTGCACCGGGGCATCGCCCTCTGCCTTGGCGATTTGCGGGTTGCCGCCAGAGAGCAAAACGACCTGCTTGCTCTTTCGCGCCGATGACTTTACTTCGGCCGCGCGCGCCTTGCCTTTCGGTGCTGCCTTCGCCGAACGTCTGGGTTTATTATTTGGCAACTTTTGTAAATATGACTCCGCTAAAATTCAACGAGCTGATCCGGCCCTCAGCATCCTTAACGAATGCGATCACTTCGCCGTTACCTCCGGGCAGCATCACGACGCGAATGCTGTCCTTTTGAGTGTAAGGCGTCGCGACGGTGTTGATGTTCCCCATTTTAACAGCAAGCGCTTTGTCCTGGGCGACGATCTCAATCGTGCCTTGCAAATCGTTCGTGTACTTGCCCGCATAGTCTGCCAGAGGCTGGGTCAACTGCCACTCTCTCCTGGCGCGGCCGGCAGCCTCAGCAGCCATTCCCTGCTTTCTGTTTTCGTAGGCAGTCAGCGTCTCCTGAATTTGCTTGTCATAGTCAGCTTCAAAGTTTTCGGTGCGCAGCCACCAGTCATAAGCGTACGCCGCGAGCATATCGGCCAATCGTCCGCCGAGCGTGTCGTTATTTACCAACACGCCAACTGCGATTTTCTTGTCCGGCATGAATGAGACATGACTGCGATAACCCGGATAGCCGCCGTGATGATAAATCACCTTGTCGTTCCGGTATTTGCCAATCTGCCAACCGAGACCATATTCGCCGTCGCCCGAAAAGGGCGGCTCGTTACGCGTGCTTTGGGTGTATCCCGTTTGCGTTTTGCGCAGCAGCTCGGCCGGCACGATCTGTTTGCCGTCGAGCTTGCCGCCATTCATGTTCAGGTTGAGCCATCTGCCCAGGTCTGAAACACTCATGAAGATTCCGCCGGCCGACTGCATATTATCGTCGGTCTTTTCGAGCTGGCTGCGCACCATCTTTCCGGCATCAGCGCCGTCGCTCGAGATGACATAAGGCGCAGCGATCTTGAACTTCTGAGCGCGCGCCTTTGAAACATAAGCGGTCGTGTGCTTCAAACCGGCAGGCGTGAAGATGCGCTCGTGCAGCAGGTCCTGCCATTTCTTGTTCAGCTGGTAATGCAACGCGAGGCCGTAAATGTTGTAGCCGAGATTTGTGTAGGCGTACTTGCCGAGGCTGGCTTCATTAACCGTCGTGCCTTCGGCAAAGACGCGGTCGATCTCACGCTGATCGATTTGACCGGTAAAGGCGAGGCGGTTGATGAGCGCGCCGTTGCGCAGGCCGCTCGTATGCGTCAGTAGATCGCGAACTGTGATCTTATCCGGTATCTCAGTTTTGAAATGAATGCCGGAAGTATATTTGGTCAACGGATCGGATAACTTGATCTTGCCTTCCTGATCGATCATGGCGGCGGCCAGTGCCGTAAACGATTTAGTCGAAGAAGCTATGTAATAGAGCGTGTCCGCATCTGCCTTGACGCCTGCTTCCCTGTCCGCGAGCCCATAGGCGCGCACGAAGATAGGCTTATCGTCTTTGACGACTACGATTGCCATTCCCGGAAGCTCAGGGAATTTCGCCAGCGTCTTGCGGATTTGATCATCATAGGCCGCAGTGAAATCTTTTTCCGTCGCCGGCAAGCTCTGCGCGAAGACCAAACCGCCTGCAGAATGCAATAGCAGCATCACGAGCGAAATAACAATCGCTTTCTTCATAGACTCTCCTGTGAATTGTTTTCTGAGTTCGTTAAGAAACTACGACGTGCGGAACTACGACCTGTGGCTGGGGAAAGTTCCGTTAGGTTAGCAAAGGCTAGTCCGGGGCGGTAGCCCGACCGTAAGAGAGAGATCCGTTTCGCGCTTCTCTGTGTGAGCCCTCCCTTACGGTCGGGCTACCGCCCCGGCTGCTGCAATCGTCTGCCGGACCTAATCATTCAGTCCTCTTCCCTTCAGAATCTGTGGGATGTATTTTTCGATCCGCGCTTCGCGCGTCTTCGATTGTTTGGCTGCGGAAAAGTAAAGCAGGTATCCTCTCTGCCGCCCGGGCGTCAATGCCGAAAACGCTTTCTTCAAGCCGGCATCTTCCGCCAACCGGTTCTTGAACTCTGCCGGTACTTTGAATTCTGACGTCGGCTTCAGATTTACTTTCAGCCCGGCCTTTTCCAAAGCGATGGCCTCTTTGATATACGCCTTGAGCACGGGCTTCAACTTAACTATTTCGCGCAGACTGGTGAATCGAATCTGGCGCGCCGACTGGACGTTCTCGGTCTGTTGAACCAGCAGGCCTTTGGGATCCTTCAGCAAAGCCCCTTTGAAAAACAGAAACGCGCAGTATTCTTTGAAACCATGTATGAGGACGATATTTGCTTTCTCAGACGTGTAGCAGGGACAGCCCCACTTCAATTCTTCATCCAGCCCACACTCAAGCGCGATCAGTCTCAACTTCTCATATTCAGCCTGCCACGCTCCGGGTTTGTGGAAAAACCAGTCGACCTTCGGGTTGGTACGATTCATCGTTTGATTCTCCTAAGGCGCCCATCATAGAAGCGGAGTCGTTGAACGCCCACACTTTGCGCTTTGCGCTCATAACTCCCAGCCATTCTCGACAGATCGTCAACCATTGTGATCTAAAGCCTGTACGGAACGCCCTCTCGCGAGTATAATCCGTGGCGGTTCGGATCGTGTGAGGCTTTCTTCGGAGGTAGAAAGCCGCCTCCCTATTACTTCGGTACTCGTCGCCAGGGTATCACTCCAAACGTGTAAGGGGAGGATTAATGTCTCGTATCCTAGGGTGGGATAATGTCTCTCCCCTGCCACGCGAATGAGACCAAAGGCGGCAATTCCTCGGCGTGCCTCTCTATCTGTGCGTTCCTTTTCCCCTCGCTCCAACGAATCATACTTCGCGCCACGACTCAGCTGCTCCTGATCGGTGGCGCACTCGCATTGTGCGCGACGGCGCAGGCTCAATCGACTGCCGCACTCGAAGGCAAAATTGTCGATCCCAACGGTTCTGCCGTACCTGGGGTCCAAATCGTCGCGACAAATGCCGCGACGGCAACCAGCCGGCGCACCATTACTGACGAGTCAGGCCGGTACCAGCTCATCGCGCTCTCGCTCGGGACATATCGCGTCGAAGTCGCCGGCGCTGGATTTCAAAAGCAATTAATCGAGAATCTCACGTTCGAGGTCGGCCAGGTCATCAATAGAGATTTTCAACTCAAGGTTGGCGATGTGGCCCAGGTCGTGACGGTGACCTCTGACCACGAAACGGTCGAACGCTCGACGATCGCAGTGGGGCACGTTGTCGATCAACGAATGGTTCAGCAATTGCCCCTGAACGGTCGTTACTTCCTGGACCTGGGACTATTGGTGCCCGGCTCAGTGACGTCGCCGCAGGGAGCATTTTCGTCGGCGCCAATCCGGGGACTGGGTTCGTTTGCATTTACCACGGCCGGCAATCGCGAAGAGACGATCAACTATGTCATCAATGGCGTCACGCTGAACAATCTGACCAACAGTTCGATTACCTTCCAGCCATCGATTGGAACGGTTCAGGAATTTAAGGTCGATAATTCAACCTTCAGCGCCGCTCACGGACAGAGTTCCGGCGCCGTCGTCACCATCGCCACGCGATCCGGTTCGAACGGTTTTCATGGTGAGGCATTTGAATTCTTCCGCAACGATGCTCTCGACGCGCGCAATTTCTTCACTTTCAATTCGAACCAGCCACCGCCATTCAAACGCAACCAGTTCGGCGGCCAATTCAGCGGACCCATCGTGCGCGACAAGCTTTTCTTTTTCTTCTCTTATGAAGGGCTACGACAGCGGCAGGAACTCGATCTCAACAGCCTGGTTCTCAGCGATGCGCAACGCGCGGCCGTGGTCGATCCCGTAATCCGTAAGCTTCTGCCACTGATCCCGTTGGCTAACTTTTTTGATTCGTCCGGCACACCGCGGTTCGTCGGATCTGCGAGGGCCACCGTCGATGCGGATCAATGGAGCGGCGATGTCAGCTTCCACGTCAGCACCAGAGACCAGTTGCACGGTTACTACAATGCCTACCGGACGCTTAACACCGAGCCCAGTCGAAATGGAAACACGATTCCCGGTTTCGGCAACTACAGCAAACTCCTGCGACAGGTATTTACCTTAAACGAGACGCATGTCTTTGGGCCGCGCCTGGTCAATGAGTTGAGCGCCGGCTTTAATCGCTTCAGTTCCAGGACTAATCCCAGTGCGTTACTAAATCCAGCGGACTTCGGCATCAGCAACGGCGTTTCGCAGCCGATCGGACTGCCGCAAATCAGCGTGGCTGGAGGTTTGAATTTTGGCGGACCTTCAATCAATCCCTCCGGCCGGGGCGATACCACGTTCGCGGTCTCTGATACCGTCAATTATCTTTGGGGCGGGCATTCGATCAAGTTCGGCGGCGAGTTTCGCCAGTTCCTCAACAATAACTTTCGCCAGGCAACAGGCAGCTTCAATTTTCCCACCGTAGCGTCGTTCATCGCCGGCAATGCCAACTCGTTCAACGTCACGCTGGGCAGCCAGTCGAGCAGTATCGAGGAGCCTGCCGTCGGCCTGTTTATCCAGGACAACTTCAGGTTTGGAACAAACCTGACCCTCGAAGCCGGATTGCGTTACGAGTGGAATATCACTCCGGACGAACGCTACGATCGTTTCATCATCTTCGATCCGGCAACTGCCTCGCTCGTGCGCGTCGGCACTGACATCAAACGGGTCTATCACCAGAACAACAAGAATTTTCAGCCGCGAGTTGGTTTTGCCTGGGATCCATTTAAGGACGGCAAGACATCTGTGCGTGGAGCGTACGCGGTGCAGACCGATCAACCAATGACGAGCATTGTGTTGAGTACGGCCACCAATCCTCCGCTGGCAATGCCACTCACCGTGAGCGGCCCGGTCAGATTGGACAACGCCATTCAGATGGCCGGCGCTGCCGGTCTGGCGCCGCAGTCCATTAATAATGGGTTTGACAACGCCTATGTTCAGTCCTGGAATTTTAATGTGCAGCGCGAAGTGCTGCCCGACGTGTTGCTCGCGGCCGGCTACATCGGTTCAAAAGGATCGCACCTGATCGTACGCCGCAATATCAATCAACCAATCAAAGGCGTGCGGCCCTTTACCAAACTTTCCACCACGAGTCCGATCCTTCCCAACACGTCTCTGGGAAACATTACCCAGGTCGAGAGCGCCGGCAACTCGAGTTATAACGCCTTGTGGATCACGGCCACGCAGCGCTTGAGACGCGGCCTGCAATTCAACGCGTCATACACCTGGTCTAAATCGCTGGATTACAACTCATTCAGCACCGGCGGGATTGTCGGACAGGACGCTTACAACCTGCGCGGCGATCGCGGACTTTCAGATTTCGATGCGCGTAACAGGTTTGTAATCAGCGCCCTTTATGATTTGCCCTTCCGCGGGAATCAACTGGCGGACGGCTGGCAACTGGCGGCGATCGTTCAATCCCAAAGCGGCAACCCGATCAATATCGTAACCAGCAACAGCACCGTCAATGGAGTCGCCAACACCCTGCGACCAGATGTAAACGGACCGGTGGCGATCCCCGGCACGGTCGATCGCTGGTTTGATACTGCGGCCTTCACGGCGGTGACGCAGTTTGGTAATCTGGGGCGCAACGTGATCATCGGGCCCGGCTTCAACAACACTGATTTCTCGATTATCAAAAACACCAAACTCGGAGAAAAACTTCGCGCTCAATTTCGCGCCGAGTTCTTCGACCTGTTCAATCATGCAAACTTTGGCCAACCCGGAAATGTTGTCGGGACTCCGGCGTTCGGCCGCATCACCAGCACCAGATTTCCGACGGGTGAAACTGGGTCCTCACGCCAGATTCAGTTCGCAATTAAGCTGATGATCTAGATTCAACGTCGCCGGCAGTAACTTCGAACCCGCGGACAGAACAATGGGCACCCCGAACCAGATCTCCTTTACGCGCCGAAACGTCTTTCGGTTAGTGGCGCTGGTGTTGCTCATCCTCGCGGTGTCGGCGTCTGCGGTCACTCAAACGACTCGAACTCCCAAACGAGTTCTGATTCTCTACTGGGACAACAAGGACTTCCCCGGGAATGTTCGGTTCGACGAGAACTTTAAAACCCAACTCGATTTAGTGAGGCACGACGTCGAGTACTATCCCGAGTACATGGAGACGACTCGCTTCCCCGGAGCAGATCAGGGTTTCTTTCATGATTACCTGAAACAGAAGTACGCCGGCCGCAATATCGATGTAGTGATAGCGACTGCCGATATTCCACTCAAGTTCATGATTCAGTATCGCGCTGATCTCTTTCCCAACGCGCCGGTGGTCTTTGTCGCCAACAATCCGCCCTCGGCAGAGAATATCGTGACCGGCCCGGGCATGACCGGGATAATCCATCAGAGCACCTATCGCGAGACCGTGGAACTCGCGCTGAAGTTGCATCCGGACACCAACCAACTGTTTGTCATCAGCGGCTCACCCGATCACGACAAGCGTTTCGAATCAATAGCCCGGACAGAACTGGCGCCATTCGAAAATCGCATCAAGGTCACCTACCTCACCGATCTTTCGCTTCAGGAACTGACCGCGAAGACCGCCGGCTTGCCGTCTAAATCCGTGGCTCTGTATGTCTGGCAACAGGCTCCCGACGAAAACGGAAAATTGCTCGAGACCTATGAAGTGCTCGCGCGTATTGCGCCCACAGCCGCAGTACCGATCTATGGCATGGGTTCAGGGAACCTCGGCCAGGGAATTGTGGGCGGCTATCTGCAAGGTCCCGATAACAACGGCGCCAGGACCGGAGACCTCGTCGGCAGAATTTTGAACGGCAAACGCGCGCAGGACATTCCGATCGGGAATGCGCCCACCGTCGCGAAGTTTGATTGGCGCCAGTTGAACCGCTGGGGTATTAGCCAAGACAGCTTGCCCGCCGGCAGCCTCATTGAATTCAAGGAGCTAACCTTCTGGGACCGGGACAAGTGGTCCATCATCGGCCTTTCCAGCGCGATTGCCTTTGAGGCAGTGCTGATCGCGTTTTTGCTATTCATGTACCGGCGAGTGCGGTCGGCCGAGCGCGAGAGTTCACGCCTGACCGCGGATGCTGAAGCGGCACGACGGCGCATTAATGAGATGGTCTCGAACGTTCCCGGCATCGTTTGGGAGACGATGATCGATCCCGGGACCGGTCAAAGAAAAACGGTTTTCATCTCAGACTACGTCCACAAAATGCTCGGTTACACCGCCCAGGAATGGCTGGCCCAGGAGCAGGGCTTCGGCGCCCGAATCGTGCACGAGGATGATCGCGAACGCGTCCTGCAGCAGAGCGCTGATGTGATCGCTAGTGGTCAGGATGGATTTTCACAATTTCGCTGGCGGGCCAGAGATGGTCACATCGTCTGGACCGAAAACCACCTGAGCCCGATTGTTGACCAGGGAAAAATCATCGGGCTGCGCGGTGTCGCGATCGATATCACCGACCGCAAAAGCGCGGAAGAGACTGCCCGTCGAACGGAAGAGAAAGACCGCGCCATCCTCGAAGCCATTCCCGATCTTATTTTCGTGCAGACCCGCGATGGCGTCTATATCGACCACCACTGCAACGACCCGAAGGATCTGCTGGTGCCGCCCGAAGCCTTCCTCGGCAAAAACATGCGCGACGTTTTGCCGCCCGATCTGGTCGATAGACTGGAACACGGTTTTCAAAACGCATTTGTCACCGGCGAGACGCAGCTGGTTGAATATGAACTGTCGCTCAACGACGGATCGCGTTGGTTTGAGGCGCGAATTGTTTCGATCGGCGACAATCTCCTGAGCGTTATCCGCGATATTACTGAACGCAGAAGGACTGCGGACCAGCTGGCCGAATCACACCGTCAGGTAACGGAAATTCTCGAAAGCATCGGCGACGCATTCTACTCAGTCGATAAGGATTTGCGCTTCACCTATGTCAATCGCAAAACTGAAGAGCTCTGGGCCATGCGGCGACAGGACTTGATCGGCAGAAACTTCTTGGAGGTTTTTCCTGAAGCGATCGGCACTCACTCATATCACGAAGTCATGCGCGCGAATGAAGAAGGGCGGCCCGTCAATTTCGAAGCCATCTCGCCAATTCTGAACCGCTGGGTAGAAACGAGCGTCTACCCGACGCCAGCCGGTCTTTCGATTTACTTCCGTGACATTGCCGAACGAAAGCTGGCGGCGGATGCGTTGCGAGAGAGCGAAGGCCGTTTGCGGCGCGCGCAGGAAGCGGCCAGGGTCGGCACCTGGGAGTGGAACATTGCGACCGGCGAAGCGGTATGGTCGGAAATGATCTGGCAGCTCCTCGGTCTCGAACCCGGAGACGGCGAGGCCACGGTCGAAAGATTCGCAAGCTTTATTCACCCGGACGACCGCGAACGCGCGAAACTTAAGGTTGAAAACGTACTCAATCACGGCGGAGATCACGACGATGAGTTCCGTGTCATCAGGACGGACGGTGAGGTTTTATGGTTGGCGTCGAAAGGACGCGTAATCCGAACGGCAGATGGACGCGCCGAGCGCATCATCGGGGTCAATATCGACGTCACCGATCGTCATCGCGCCGTGGACGAACTTCGCGAAACTCAGGAGAGATTTGCCAAGTCATTTCACGCCAATCCGCAACCTATGTCATTGACCCTGCTGGCTACCGGCGAATATGTCGATGTCAACGACAGCTTTCTCCAGGCTACCGGTTATAGCCGGGAAGAAGTCATTGGCAAGACCTCGCTGGAGCTGAACATCTGGGGTTCGCCCGAAATCCGCCAGGCATTTGTCGATGAGCTGAAAGAAAAAGGCTCACTGATAAACCGGGAAACAAAAATTCGTTCCAAAGACGGCTCGATGCGGGTGCTCTTGTCTTCTGCCGAGCAATTGGAGATTTACGGCAAACAGTGTCTGCTCGTCGCTTCCAGTGACATCACCGAACGCATGTCCGCACAACAGGCGCTGAAAGAAAGTGAGGCCCGGTTCCGTAATATGGCCGATACGGCGCCGGTCATGATCTGGATGGCCGACATTAACAAGAGCGCCACCTACTTCAATCAACAATGGCTGGATTTCACCGGTCGCGGGTTAGAACAAGAGACGGGGAGCGGGTGGACTGCGGGCATTCATCCATTGGACGTAGACGGCGCCATGAAAATGTTCGACGCCGCGTTCGATAGCCGCGAGCCTTTTCGCATGGAATATCGTTTACGCCGCTACGATGGCTCTTACCGTTGGGTGATCGACAGCGGCATACCGAGATTCTCAGCCGAAGGCGAGTTCCTCGGCTATATCGGATCAAGTGTTGATATTACCGACCGTAAAGAATCGGAAGCAGCTCTCGTCTACGCGCACGAAGCCCTGGAGAATGCCTATGGTGAAGTGAACCAGCTGAAGACGCAACTGCAGGAAGAGAACATCTACCTGCAGGAAGAAATCAAACTGCAACAGAACTTTGGCGAGATTGTCGGCGCCAGCGATGCGCTCAAATATGTCCTTTTCAAAATTGAGCAGGTTGCGCCCACTGATTCAACTGTGCTCATCACCGGCGAGACCGGCACCGGCAAGGAACTGGTCGCGCGCGCCATTCACACCGCCAGCACGCGACGCGACCGGCCGATGGTCAAGGTAAATTGCGCGGCGCTGTCGCCATCGCTCATCGAAAGCGAGCTCTTCGGCCACGAGAAAGGCGCCTTCACCGGGGCCCTGGCTCGCAAGATTGGGAGATTTGAGCTTGCCGATGGCGCCACGATCTTCCTCGATGAGATTGGCGAGCTACCGCTCGAGCTGCAAGTGAAGCTGCTGCGAATAATTCAGGAAGGCGAATTTGAACGCCTGGGCAGTTCAAAGACAGTGAAGGTCGATGTTCGCATCATCGCCGCGACTAATCGAATCCTTAAGGAACAGGTGAACAAGGGTCTCTTCCGCGAAGACCTTTGGTACCGGCTAAACGTCTTTCCGATTACCGTCCCCCCGCTGCGTCAGCGTCGTGACGATATTCCGATGCTGATAGAACATTTCGCCAACACCTTCTCGCGCAAACTTGGCAAAGAGATCAATTCGGTGGCGCCGGCTACTATCAACGCCCTGCGGAACTACTCCTGGCCCGGCAATGTCAGAGAACTCGCTAACGTAATCGAGCGAGCAGTGATCAATGCCCATGGACCAGTGCTGCGAGTACAGGAACAATTGAATGCGGCCAGCAACGGCGACAGCGCCCAGACTGCCGGCCGAACTCTGGAGGAAGTCGAGCGGGATTACATTGTTCGCGTCCTTGACGACCGCGGCTGGCGCATCGAGGGCCCGCACGGAGCGGCTCACATTTTGGGGATGAATCCCAGCACACTTCGCACCCGAATGGGCAAGCTCGGCATCAACAAACCCACCCAACAGGCCGCCGGAAACAACGGCAACTGACCACCTTAGCCGCCCGCGCGCCCGCGGTATTCCGCGGCCTCCGTGGGATTCAGCGGTCTAGACCTTTGCGTCAGCCTTCTCGTCCTTCTTCACCAGTTCAGAACTAATTGCTGAAATAATAGACTTTAGAAACACCCTCGGTCCATCTAATTCCCTACCGCACGGTGTTTGCATTAAAGCCGGCGTCCGTCGTCGTCAGTTACTCAAATCAAGATTTAGATAGTCGCTTGCTTCGAACCGAGCAACAGCCCCCTCTGAGAATTCGGTTTCAGTCAGTGCGGAGGTCCGCCAATGAACTCTTCCCCAGAAAAAGATGCTGTCATCACAACAGCCAGAATCACGGTACGCCCGGAGAATAGAAAAGAGTTGTGCCTGACAGTGGCATCGTTACTTAACCCGATCCGGCAAGAGCCGGGTTGCAACGACTACAAATTCTACGGCGAGGCAGGCGACGAAAATTCATTCCTGCTGATGGGTGAATGGCAGACGCGCGATGCGCTTACCAAACATCTCGAGTCCAATAATTTCGCGGTGCTGATGGGTTCGATAATGCTCCTGGCAAAGGTCTCGACAGTGGACTTCAAGTTGATGCGTGAATTTAACGGTCGCCATCTGCCAAACAGTATTCGGTCGGAAATGAAAGGAGCGCTCTGCGCCTGATATCTACCGGTCACGTAGTGTCGATCAATCTTGTGTGGTGACCAGAAAGTAGCCCCCGATGAATGCTCTCCCCCAACAGAACTTTGCTACCCGCACCGCGGCGCGTGTCGCGCTGGATTCCCGGCCGGTACCCAACACCAAAGACGGCGACGGAACTGCTGAACGCCGCCTGCGGCTGCTCCTTGATGTCGCGCATATCATTCCCTGGGAAGCGGACTTCGCCAGTTCACGCTTTATCTACGTCGGCGAGCAAGCCGCAGAAATTCTGGGTTACGACATTGCCGAGTGGTTCACGCCGAACTTCTGGTCATTACACCTGCACCCTGATGATCGAGAGCGAGCCATCAGAGACGCCGCCAGGCTCGCGCACCAATCAGAGAGGTACGAACTTGAATACCGCATGATCGCCAAAGACGGCCGCACCGTCTGGTTTCAAAGCCTGGTCAGCGTGGCTCGGGTAAACGGTCAACCGGCGATTATTCGCGGCTTTACGATTGACGTCAGCCGCTCACGCCAGGCCGAAGCAGCGTTGCGTGATCTCAGCGGCCGTCTAATCAACGCCCAGGAGGAAGAGCGCAGCCGCGTCGCGCGCGAACTCCACGATGACCTCAGTCAAAGAATGGCGTTGCTATCGATCGAGCTGGAACAGCTGTCGGACGCCATGAGCGGCTCTGCCAAGCTGCGACGGCGATTTGAGAGCCTGCAAAACCAGGCGCAGGAAATCTCGTCCGATATTCATCGTCTGTCTTATCGACTCCATCCCTCGAAGCTTGATCATCTGGGCCTGGCCGCCGCCATTAAGAGTCTGTGCGAGCAAATCAATGCGAGCGGCAAGCTCAGGGTTTATCTGCATCAGCAGAGCTTTGCTGAGATGTTGCCCAAGGACATCACGCTCTGTTTGTTTCGCATCGCGCAGGAAACACTACGCAATGCGGTAAAGCACAGCCAGGCCAGCCACGTCCGCGTAATCGTGCGGAAGTCGGACGGAGAGATTTCGCTGAAGGTGATCGACGACGGATGTGGCTTTGACATGCAATCCCCTTCGTTCACCGAAGGTCTCGGCTTTGTCGGCATGCGAGAGCGTTTGCGAATCGTAGGTGGCACTTTGGAGATTTATTCACAGCTGGCCCAGGGCACGCGCATTGAAGTAGCGATTCCCCTGGGCGGCGAAACACCCGCAACGAAAGCGGCAAGTTAGTAATTACCTTTCCCTGAGGAGGTTCTATGCAACGAACAAGAGTAGTCCTGGCGGACGATCACAAGTTGATCCTTGATGCCCTTAAGAATCTTATCGAGCCGGAGTTCCAGGTGGTCGGCACCTTTGGTGATGGCCATGCTTTGGTCGAAGCCGCGCCTGAGCTCAAGCCACAGGTCATTGTCCTTGACGTCGGCATGCCCACGATGAACGGCATCAGCGCCGGACAGCGACTCAAACAGTCAATGCCCAACGTCAAGCTGATTTATCTCACGATGAATCAGGATCCTGACTTGGCGGCCGAAGCGTTCAGGCTGGGCGCCAAAGGTTATCTGCTCAAGAGCTCAGCCGGGTCTGAGCTGGTCGACGCACTGCGGGCCGTCGTACGAGGAGGTTCGTACGTAACGCCTTTGATGACCGAAGATGTTTTGGGTTCATTCGTCAATCACTTCAAGAACCTGAAGAGCACGAGCCATTTGACGCTGCGACAGAAAGAGGTCCTGCAACTGCTGGCCGAAGGACGCTCAATGAAAGAGGCTGCATACATTCTTAACGTGTCGCCGCGGACCGTCGCGTTCCACAAGTACACGATGATGGAGCATCTGCACATCAAGACCAGCGCCGAACTCGTCCAATACGCACTGAACACACAGCTGCTCGCCGCTTAGCTACGGCGGATCGAGCAGCTCTGGCACGAGGCCTTTCACGGCCTCGCATACCAGAGTGCTGTGCGAACTTAGCCACGGCTAACCTGTCACTTTTGCCAGTATTGTTTTGCAGGGTTTCCCTTAGGATGAGTTTCGTAATCCACTTGGTCGCCCAGGTTTTGGTTATCCAGAGCGCCGGCTGGCGCGGACTACGAAACCACCCCAGACAAAGAGGCGAATCGTGCACACCGCTCGTATCCTATTGGCCGATGACCACAAAGAGATACGCGATAAAGTGAAGCGATATCTTGAGTCGGAATTCAACGTACTCGATGCCGTGGAAAATGGCCGCCAGTTGCTGGAAGCCGCCGCCAGGTTGGATCCCGACCTTTGCCTGCTCGATATTTCGATGCCGGTGCTCGACGGGATTGAAACTGCGACTCAACTGAAAGAGAGCGGCTCAAAAGCCAAAGTCATTTTTCTCACGGTTCACGAGGACGCCGATTTTCTTCAGGCTGCTCTGAAAACCGGCGCCTCCGGCTACGTAATCAAAAGACGCATGGCTTCAGACCTGCATCGCGCGGTGAAAGAAGCTTTGGCCGGCAGGATATTCATTTCATCGTCGGCCGTCTCAAACGCCCGCATAGATCAGGACGAAGTCACCAAGCCCGCCGCCTGACCCTTTAGTTGTGGGCGTCAGCCGTCAACGTAAACTTGATATCGTTGCTGCTTTCCGCCAGCTTCACGTCATTGCTGTTGTAGGCAGTCACCTGCCAGCGATACGTCCCCTTCGGCAAAGGTTTATCCAGCGCAAATGAGTTCGCTTCGACGCGTTCGTTGATATAAGGCGAGGTGACACTCATGTCTTCCGGGTAGATGCTGAACTTGTAATAGGCAGCCTCCGGATACGCCGCCCAACTCAGCTCCGGATGATCTCCGCCTATCTTTTCGCCGGCCCTCGGACTCAGAGTCTTCAGGTCGCTCTTGAATAGATTTGTCGGCGATACGAAGAGCGTCTTGTCCGCCGCCACTTCGTATTTTGCCGACGAGAGCCCGGTGATTCCGGTCGTGGCAAAAACGTAAAAGTTCGATTCAAAGACCCGCGCCGTCAAAGCTTCGTAGGTTCTGGGCGGCACGTTGGTGATAACGTACTCGCCGTTCTTGTCCGTTCGCGCGAAGAATTTCTCTCCGTCACAGCCACCCATAAACCGGTTGAACTTTTCGCAAAGCCTGACTTCGATATTTTCGGCAGGCTTACCGTTGTAGAGCACCTTGCCCTGAATGTTGCCGGTGCCGGCGGCGGGTTTGATCTTTTCGACTTCTGACTCAGAGCTGTAACTCGACGTGGTTGAATTGCTGTTCGAAGCTGTGGGCGAATCCTTCGCCGCACGCTTGTTTAGTGACCCACAACTCGTCAGCAGCAGCGATACCAAAAGGATTCCCAATCCAGCGTAAGTTGTCATCCAGTCCATCCAGGTCCAAATTCGATTTCGAAGTGCTTGCGGCATTCTACCGAGAGAATTGAGATTTTGGCGATCCTTCACGCCAGCCAAAATAATCGATGCGGCTTGTCGTGTTGAAATTCGACGGCACGCGAATCCTCTTCGTCCCGGCCGGCGATACGATTCAATGAAGGGGCATACAATAAGCAAAACATCCTGCTGTGAAAATGGGACTTCAGAATCCCAGAATCGGAATCGCGTTCAGTTTTCTGCTCACGTTCAGTTCCCTTCACCGGTTCTGGTCTCAGCCTTAAATGCAGGGAACCACTGAATTTAGTTGGCTGTCACAGTGGTCAGTCATGCCGTCATCCATGCGGCACGCTGCTTGAACTAGAGTGGCAACGCAGAATTGCATCTAAGGCCACTGCTTCAACGATTCGTGGCACGAAATGGATATTAAGAGACCTACCAAATCCAAACTTAAGAAACGCTTTCGCACGGGTGTCTTCATAGTGATCGGCGTCGCCGCGATCGGCGGGATCACCTATGGCCTCAGCAAGATGAAGCCGGCAGCGCCGACTCTTGATCGCTCGACGGCCATAATCGGCACGGTCAAACGCGGCGAGATGGTGCGCGAGGTTAAAGGCAACGGCACGCTCGTGCCGCAGGTGACGCGCTGGATTCCGGCGCCCGCCGACGGTCGCGTGGAAAAAATTCTGGTACAGGCCGGCGTAGAAGTATCGGCCGGCACCGTGATTGTCGAGCTTTCCAATCCGCAGATGGAGCAACAGGCAGTAGACGCGGCGCTCCAGGTCAAAACTGCCGAGGCTGACGCCGAGACTCTGAAAGTGAAGCTGGAGAGCGACGGCATGACGCAGCAATCGCAGATTGCCAGCATCAAGGCCGAATACAGCCAGGCAAAATTACAACTCGACACTGACGAGGCGTTAGCCAAGAAGGGTCTGGTCGCCGACTTAACCCTGAAGGTGTCGCGCGTCAAAGTTGAAGACCTCGCTAATCGGTTGCGAGTCGAACAGGAACGTTTGGGAATCACCGGCAAATCGACCAGGGCCCAGCTGAACGCGCAGCAATCACGCGTCGACCAATTACGCGCGCTGGCCAAACTTAAGCAGGAGCAGGTCGATGCGCTCAAAGTGCGCGCCGGCACCAACGGTGTATTGCAGCAGGTAATCGTGCAGGAAGGACAGCAGGTCAATCCGGGCATCAACATCGCGCGCATCGCTGATCCGGCATCGCTTAAAGCTGAGCTGAAAGTTGCCGAGACGCAAATCAACGACGTGAAGGAAGGTCAGAACGCAGTGGTCGATACGCGCAACGGCCTGATACAGGGCCGCGTATCTCGCATTGATCCGGCAGCCCGCGAAGGAACGTTTACGGTAGATGTGACGTTCACTGAGGCATTGCCTTCGAGCGCACGTCCGGACCTGAGCGTCGATGGCACCATCGAATTGGAGCGCCTGAGAAATGTGCTCTACGTCGATCGTCCTGCTTTTGGGCAAGCGAACCAGACGGTCGGCATCTTCAAGCTAACGCCGGACGGACAGCAAGCGTCGCGCGCCACAGTGAAGCTGGGGCGCACCTCGGTCAGCACGGTGGAAATTGTCGAAGGTCTGCGCGAAGGCGACCAGGTGATCATTTCCGACACCACCACCATGGATAGTTACAAAGAGATACGCGTGCGGTAGCGGTACGCACGCCTCCGGCGTGCTTGTTCGAACTTCAGCACGCCAGAGGCGTGCGTACCATTTCATCCTAAGGAGAAAACGAATGGCTTCAACCGATCCCCTCATTCACCTTTCTGACGTGAAGAAAGTCTTCTATACCGACGAGGTTGAGACTCACGCACTGTCGGGCATTCATCTCGACATAAAAAAGGGCGAATACCTTTCGATTGCCGGGCCGTCAGGCTGCGGCAAATCGACTTTGCTCTCAATTCTCGGATTGCTCGATACGCCCAGCGACGGTGAATATGTGCTGAACGAGCACCCGGTTGAAAATCTCTCGCTGTCAGAGCGCGCGCGCATTCGCAATCGCGAAGTCGGATTCATCTTTCAGAGTTTCAATCTCATCGGCGATCTGACTGTCTATGAAAATGTGGAGTTACCGCTGACTTATCGCGGCATGGGATCGGCCGAGCGCAAGAAGCGCGTGACCGAAGCTCTCGAACGTGTCGGCATGGGCCATCGCGCGAAGCATCTGCCGAGCCAGCTCTCGGGCGGCCAGCAGCAGCGCGTGGCAGTGGCGCGGGCCGTCGGCGGCGCCCCGAGCATTCTGCTCGCCGACGAACCAACCGGAAATCTTGATTCGACGAACGGCGAAGCGGTGATGGAACTGCTGCGCGAACTGCACCGCGGCGGCGCAACCATTTGCATGGTTACGCACGACCCGCGTTACGCACAGCACGCCGATCGCATCGTGCATCTTTTCGACGGCTTGATTGTCGAAGAAGAAGCCGGCGCCAACCGCCGCCAGATTGAAGAAGCCAAACAGGAATTGCGAGAGAGCGGTTTCACCGAAGTCCAATGATCAGCCTTCGCAACGTCGAAAAAGTTTTCGCGCAGGGCATAAACAAGAACTATGTGCTGCGGCGCATCGATCTCGACATCAAGGCGGGTGAGTTCGTCTCGATCATGGGGCCGTCTGGCGCGGGCAAGTCGACGCTGCTGCATATCATCGGCATGCACGACCAGTCCTGGAGCGGTGAATACCATTTCGACGATGTGGCGGTCCACTCCTTAAAGCCGAAGCAACGCGCCGATTTGCGCAATCGCAATATTGGCTTCGTCTTTCAGAGCTACCACCTGCTCGACGATCAAACTGTTTTCGAGAATCTCGAGCTGCCGCTTTCCTATCGCGATGTGAGCCGTAAGGATCGCCAGTCAATCGTCTGCGACACGCTCGATAAATTTCAGATCGTGGGCAAAAAGGATCTTTATCCAACGCAGTTGTCCGGCGGCCAGCAACAACTGGTCGGCATCGCGCGCGCGGTCGTGGCCAACCCCAGATTGATTTTGGCTGACGAACCGACCGGCAATCTTCATTCGGCGCAAGGTAAAGAGATCATGGACCTGTTCAAGCGACTCAATGATGAAGGCACGACCATCATTCAGGTGACGCACTCCGAAATCAATGCCGAGTACGGCAATCGGATTGTGCGACTGGAAGATGGCTGGATCGCCAACTGATTTTCCGTAAGTCCGTCATTCTCGCGCCCTCCCCAGTGGCGCGGTCTAAATGCTTCTAACTGAATCCGTGCTTTGGGCACGGAGTGTTTACAGCTTCGCCGTCGCCCCGTGATTTGCCACCAGGTAGCGAACGTTAGCGAACGCTTTAAGCATTGCGCCGGTATTCGGCGCCCGCGTGGCCGGAAAGTTGTCTTAGCGCTGGTTAAGAGCACAGAAAGCCGCGTCACTTTTTTTAATGACCGGAGACTGATATGGGCTCGCTTCTTAATGACTTTCGCTATGCCATCCGAAACCTGATCAAGCGCCCGGGTTTCACGGCGATTGCCGTCGTCACCCTGGCGTTAGGTATCGGCGCGAATAGCGCAATCTTCAGCGTCGTCGATAGCGTCCTCCTGCGTTCGCTGCCCTTGCCGGACGCGCAGTCGCTGTATGCAGTGCACACCGGCGCCGCCAAATTCAATAACCGCTTCGATGGTCCGTTCTCATATCCCGAATACGAAGATGTCGTCGCGCAAACACACAGCTTTCAGAGTATCGGCGGCTGGGTCGATGGCGACGCCAATCTTTCCGGCGGTGATCAGCCAGAGCGAGTAACGCTGCGAGTGGTGCTTCCATCGCTCTTGCCGACGCTCGGCGTGCAGCCGCTGCGCGGCCGCAATTTCGCTCCCGAGGAAGCCGTCAAGGGCCGTGAACACGTCACGCTTATCACCCATGCTCTCTGGCAACGGCAGTTCGGCGGCCGGGAAAATGCGGTGGGGAAATCTGTTCGCCTTGATAACGTCGACTATCAAATCATCGGCATCCTGCCACGCGACTTTCAATTCGAGGCGCCGGTCGATCTATGGGTGCCTCTGGACACCACCGATCCCGGACTGAAGGTGCGCAATTCGCATTTCCTGCGCGTGATCGGGCGTCTGCGTCCGGGCGTGACACCGGCGAGCGTCGCGGCCGATCTCAATACGGTCGCCAAGTACGAGAGCGACAATTTTCCTGAGATGTTTCCCGCTACGGCGGGCTTCGGATTTCGCGCGCGACCTTATCTGGAAGATATCGTCGGCGACGTGCGGCTGCCGCTCTACATCGTCTTCGGCGCCGTCGGCTTTGTGCTGCTGATTGCCTGCGGCAACGTCGCCAACCTGCTGCTCGCCAAGGCTGCTCCGCGTCAGCGCGAGATGGCGATTCGCACCGCGCTCGGCGCGCGTCGCATTCACCTGCTGCGCCAACTCATGGCTGAAAGTCTGCTGCTCGCGATTCTCGCCGGCGGTCTCGGGGTGTTGCTCGCCGTCTGGGGAACCGCAGCCCTGATTGCGCTGAGCCCTGATTCGTTGCCACGCGCGCGCGAAATCGGTTTCGATTGGCGAGTGCTGACATTCACCAGCGTTATCGCTCTCGCGACCGGCGTGGTGTTCGGCCTCTTGCCTGCTCTCTGGTCGTCGCGCGCCGATCTGGTCGGCACGCTCAAAGAAGGCAGCCGCGGCTCAACCACCGCACATGGCCGCCTGCGCAAAGCGCTGGTGGTGGCAGAGGTCGCGCTGTCGCTGATGCTGCTGGTGGGCGCCGGCCTGATGCTGCGCAGCTTCTCGCAACTGCGCACAGTCAATCCCGGCTTCCGCACTGATCATGCGCTGACCTTACGCGTTTCACTTCCCGTTCCGGACGGACAAATCACCAGCGCCGATGCGGATCGATTCATGAGCTTTTTCGATCGAACGTTGGCGCGCTTGCGCCAATTGCCGGGTGTAACGGCCGCCGGCGCCACCAACATGATTCCGCTCGACGGCAATGGCACTGATCGTCTGATCGATATCGAAGGCTACGTGCCGCGCGATGCCGCCGATAAACCTGACGCGCAGAACCGCCAGGCGACGCCGGGATGGTTTGCGGCAATGGGTATTCCGCTCGTGCGCGGCCGGCTCATCGAAAGCGCCGACGATAAGAACGCGTCTCGCGTAGTCGTCGTGAACCAGGCATTCGCGAAACAGTTCTTTCCGAATGACGAAGCGGTGGGTAAACGGATTCGCCTGGGCAAACTCACAAATGAATTTCCCTGGGCCACCATCGTGGGGGTGGTCGGCGACGTCCGCGGTTTCGCATTGGAAGAGCCGCCGCTGCCCACGATGTATTGGCCGGTCGCGCAAATCCGCACCACGCCGGCGCTGGCGATCGTCGTGCGCACTGAGGGAGATCCCGGCGCACTCGCCGGCGCGGTGCGCGGTGCTATCGCCGAGATCGATCCGATCCAACCTATCTACGACATGCAGACACTCGATCAATTGGTCGCCAGGTCGCTGGGCCAGCGCCGGTTCACGCTCATGCTGATGCTGCTGTTCGGTCTGACGGCGCTCGTGCTGGCGGCTGTCGGAATCTATGGCGTGATGGCCTACGCGGTAACGCAACGCACGCAGGAAATCGGCATACGCATGGCTTTGGGCGCGCGCGCGTTTGATGTGCTGCGACTGATCGTCGGATCGGGGATGTCGCTCGCCGCCATTGGCGTCGTTATCGGTTTAGCCGGAGCCTTCGCAATCACACGATTGATGGCGAGTCTGCTGTTCGGCGTGTCACCCACTGACATTCTCACATTTGCTTTCGTAAGCGCCGGCTTACTCGCCGTCGCCCTGCTGGCTTGCTATCTGCCGGCGCGGCGCGCGATGAAGGTCGATCCGCTGATCGCGCTTAGATACGAGTGAGGTTGAATAACCGCCGCTGCCTGGTTCGCGGCATGTTTGGTTTTGCAGAATCGAGTGAGGAACATCATGGGCTCTCTCTTCAGTGATTTCCGCTATGCAATTCGAAACCTGATCAAGCGTCCGGGCTTTACGGCGATTGCCGTAATGACTCTGGCGATCGGCATCGGCGCCAACAGCGCAATCTTCAGCGCCATTAACGCTCTTTTGCTCGAGCCGCTGCCGATTCCAAATCAGGATCGAGTCGTTGCGATTTGGGAAAAGAACCCAAGTCGTGGAGTCGAACACAACGAAGTGGCTTTCGCGAATTACCTCGACTGGCGCGCGCAGAACCACTCGTTCGATCAACTCGCCCTCGAACGCTGGTGGAGCACGAACCTGACGGGCGGCGATATGCCTGAGCGGATTCAAGGCTTCCTGGTAACGACGAACTTTTTTGATGTCGTCGGCGTCAAGCCAGTGCAAGGGCGCAGTTTTCTGGATGAAGAAAATCAACCCGGCAAAGATCGCGTCGCGATCATCGCTCACAGCTTATGGCAGAGGCGGTTCGGTTCCGATCCAGCCATAGTCAATAAGACGATCACAACCAACGGCATTTCTCGCACGGTCATCGGTGTCTTGCCCGAAGGTTTCAATTATCCAAAGGGCGCAGAAGTGTATGCGCCGATTGCCATGACGCCCGAGCTAATGAAGAGCCGGGGAAGTCACAGCTTTAACGTAATCGGACGATTGAAGGACGGTGTCACGCTGCAGAACGCGCAGGCAGACATCGACACCATCACCGGACGACTGGCCACGCAGTACCCGGACACGAACGTCGGACTTGGCGCCACGGTCTATTCAATTGTTGCCGACACGACGCGCATCTATTCGACCGCCATGTGGATCATGATGGCGGCTGTCGGGTTCGTGTTGCTGATCGCCTGTGCGAACGTGGCCAATCTGATGCTGGCGCGCGCCGGCAGCCGCAAGAAAGAGATCGCGCTGCGGGCCGCTCTCGGCGCCAGCCGTTGGCGCATTGTCCGGCAGTTGCTGGTTGAATGCCTGATCATCGCGCTCTTTGGTGGCGCTGCTGGAATCGTCGTCGCCATTTGGGGAATCGATTTGCTGCGCTCCGCGAATCCCGGGGACGCCGCCAAATACGCTGATGGCTGGAAAAATCTCGGTATCAACTACCAGGTCCTGGGGTTTACCTTCACGCTTTCCTTACTGAGCGGTCTCATATTCGGCCTGGCTCCCGCCTGGCAGGTTTCGAAACCAAATGTGAACGATGCTTTGAAAGAAGGCGGCCGCCAGGTCGGCGCCGGCTCACATCGTATGCGCAGTCTGCTGGTGGTTTCCGAGATTGCACTTTCGCTCATGCTGCTCATCGGCGCCGGCTTGTTCATACGCAGTTTCGCCGCGCTCTTGAAATCCGATCCGGGCTTTAACCCCGAAGGCGTCCTGACGGCGAATCTCAATCTGCCCATCGCCAAGTACAAAGATGAATCACAGCGCGGGGCCTTCTACTCAGATCTGGTGCAGCGCGTAAAGACTCTGCCGGGCGTTCAGTCCGCGGCCGCCGTCAACTACATTCCGCTGGGCGGCTCGAACAGTTCCGACAGCTTCCTGGTCGAAGGCGCTCCCGAACCGAAAGCCGGCCAGGAGAACGATGGACGTTATCGCGTGTGTACTCCCGACTATTTTCAAACAATGGGCATTTCGATCCTGAAAGGACGCGGTTTCACCGATCAGGACAAAGCAGGATCGTTGCCGGTCGTCGTCGTGAATGAAACCCTGGCGCGAAACTACTGGCCCGGTGATGAGGCAATCGGAAAAAGAATCAGGTTCTACGGTCCCATAGAGAAGGCGCCCTGGATGCAAATCGTCGGCATTGTGCAGGACGTAAAGCACGAGCTGAACTCTCCGGTCACTCCTGAGTATTACCTGCCGCACGCACAGGACAGTTGGAACGCCATGGTTCTGGTGGCGAGAACCAGTGTCGATCCCGGTTCCCTGGCCGCGCCGGTCAGGCAACAGGTGGCGGCGATTGATAAAGAGCAGCCGGTCTTTGACGTGAAGACGATGCAGGAAGTGCGCGCCCTCTCGATCTCTGTTTATTCGATTGGCTCGGCAACGATGACGATCTTTGCGATCGTGGCCTTGTTGTTGGCCGCGGTCGGTATTTACGGCGTGATGGCTTTCGCGGTCAGCCAACGCACACAGGAAATCGGCATTCGCATGGCTCTCGGAGCGCGTGCTCTTGATGTCCTCAAACTGGTGTTGCGCAACGGCATGTTTCTGGCGCTGATCGGCGCCGTGATCGGTTTGGCGGGCGCCTTTGCGATCACGCGATTTATGTCGAGCATGCTGTTCGGCGTTTCGCCGACGGATGTCCTGACGTTCGCGTCGGTCACGTTCGGCCTGCTGCTGATAGCGCTTATCGCTTGCTACATCCCGGCGCGGCGCGCGACGAAAGTCGATCCGCTGGTGGCGCTGAGATACGAATGACTATTGCACGAAGCCATGGAAACATTAATCAAAGACATCCGATACGGTTTTCGCAATCTAATCAAGCGTCCCGGCTTTACTGCGGTGGCGGTCATCACGCTGGCGCTGGGCATCGGCGCGAACACCGCAATCTTCACGCTGCTCAATGCGGTGACGTTCAAGCAGTTGCCGGTCAGCCGGCCCGAAGAGCTGGTTTTGTTTTACGGTTCGAGTGGTGAAGGCACTTCGACTGGCGATCCGTTTACCGGAGAATGGCGCCGCTTCTCATACGCTTCGTATCAATATTTCCTGGCGCACGATCAAAACTACCAGGCCCTGAGCGCGTTTCGTAGCGGCGAATCACGCGTGAGCGTCACCGACGTCGCCAACAAAGCGGCTGAAGCGCAGCGCGCATCGGCGCATTTGGTCTCTGGCAATTACTTCAACGTGCTGGGCGCCAATGCCTTCCTCGGCCGACTGCTTACTTCTGAGGATGACAAACCCGGAACCGCGCCGGCGGCGGTGATGAGCTATGGATGTTGGCAACAGCAATGGAACAGCGACCCACGGATCGTCAACAAGGAAATTCTCATCAACGGAAAGTCTTTCACGATCGTAGGCGTCACTTCACCGGATTTCTTTGGCATTCGAGTTCGCCGCTCTCCCGATCTCTGGGTCCCTCTGGTTTTTCAACCGCAGATCGAAATGCGCGACAATTCTTTTCTTCAGGAGCCGCGTACCTACTGGCTCAACATTGTCGGCCGGCTCAAACCGGGCGTCCGGATCGAACAGGCCCAGGCTAACGCCAACCTCTTGCTGCATCAGTTTCTGTTGGACCAGGCCGGCGCAAACCTGAGCGAGGACGATCGCAAATCCATCACCAGTTCCTACGTCAGCCTGGAATCCGGCGCGCGCGGAATTTCGGGTCTGCGCCGCCTCTACTCGAAGGCGTTGCAGATGTTGATGGTGATCGTCGGTCTGGTGCTGCTGATCGCGTGCGCCAACGTGGGGAACCTCCTGCTTTCACGCGCGGCCGCACGCAAGGCTGAGATTTCGCTGCGCCTGGCGCTCGGCGCCAGCCGCTCGCGGATTGTGCGTCAGCTCCTGACAGAGAGCTTTCTGCTGGCGGCGTGCGGCGGGCTCTGCGGAATCCTGGTGGCGCAAGGCGGCGTCAAGATTTTAGTGACGCTGGTCGCCAAGACTTCTCCAATCGACGTGCAACCGGACGTTCCGGTCCTGATCTTCACCGGCGCGGTGTCGATATTTGCCGGCCTGATTTTTGGTTTGGTGCCCGCGCTCAGGGCCAGCAAGACGGACTTGACTACCGCTCTCAAGGAAAAATCCGGGCGCACCGGACGCCGGCGCCTCCGCCTGGGGTTGGCTTCGACTTTAGTAGTTGCCCAGGTCGGCCTCTCGATGGTGCTGCTGGCGGGCGCCGGACTGTTCGCCCGCAGCCTGATGAAATTGCAGGAGGCCGAGGTCGGCTTCAACCGTGACAACGTGCTGTTGGTGGGCATCGATTCTCGCCTGGGTGGATACAAGCCCGCCCAATTGACCGCGCTCTATCGTCAAATTATCGAGCGGACAAAGGAACTGCCGGGTGTTCAGTCGGCGACGATTGCCACCTTCGCCCCAATCAGCGGGACCGGCCGATCCAGCACCGTCACCGTTCGCGGATACACTCCCAGACCCGGCGAGGACACCGAGGTCAACGACATTTTGGTGGGGCCTGACTACGGCCGGACTCTTGGTGTCCCGCTCTTGCTGGGTCGGGAGATCGACATTCGCGATACACCCGCGAGTCAAAAAATCGCAGTCGTAAACCAATCGTTCGCCCAGGCTTTTTTCCCCGGGCAGAATCCTCTGGGCCAGCGGTTCTTCTTCGGAGATGAAAACGATCCTGAGCGCAGTGAAGAACTCGAAATCGTTGGGGTTGTCGGCGACGTTCGCTACGACAGCGCCAAGGAGAAACCGGGTCGCACAGCTTACCGGCCGATTCTCCAGATCCAGGATTCCGATGCATACAGCGCCAACCTGGAAATCCGGACCACCGGCGATCCGGCCAACCTGGCGCCTATGGTGCGCGGCGTCCTCAAGCAGATCGACGCCAAGCTTCCGCTCTTTGATGTCATCACGCTGCGCGCACAACTGAATGATCGCTTGCAGCAGGAAAAACTGGTTGCCGAATTGGTCAGCTTTTTCGGAGTGCTCGCCCTGCTGCTGGCCAGCATCGGCCTTTACGGCGTGATGGCCCACGGTGTCGTGCGGCGCACGAAAGAGATTGGCATTCGCATGGCGCTGGGAGCTGAGCGGCGCGGCATTGTATGGATGGTGATGCGCGAGACGATCCTGCTGGTGGTGGCTGGAATTGTCATCGGCGTGCCGGTGGCGCTGGGCGCCGCGCGTCTAATTTCGAGTCAACTATTCGGCCTCAGTCCGGCAGATCCTTTAACCCTCGCGGCTTCCGCATTGGTGCTCGTCGGCGTGGCATCGCTCGCAGGTTTTCTGCCCGCGAGAAAAGCTGCAAAGGTCAATCCTTTGACGGCCTTGCGTTACGAATGAGGGTGAGTGAGAGATGGAATCACTGATCAAAGATATTCGATACGGTTTTCGTAATTTGATTAAGCGTCCCGGCTTTACTGCGGTCCTGGTGGAGCTGAGATACGAATGAGCTAGCGGAACTTTAAGAATTCAGGAAATAGCTATGAATGGAGTCGATATGAATAGAAAGTTTATGCGAAGAACCCTTCAAACCGCGATGGTCGCGCTTGGCATCGCGCTGCTCTCTGCCGCGCTGCAGGCGCAGGACAAGTCCAATCGCAGCATCTGGACCTGGAATGATTCTGACGGTCCACAAAAGATCGAAGTCAAGATCGAAAATAAAGTTGAATTCAACGAAGACTATTCTGATGTCGCCGCGATCCCTTTTGACGGCGCGCTGCGGATCTATGACAGCCGCGGAGCACGCGCGCGTCGTTTGGTGATCACTGCGGCGCCTAACGGCGATCTGCGGCGCGACTATTGGCTGGACGGTCAGGCGCGTCCATTCGACGCTGAAGCGCGAACCTGGTTTCGCGGCGTCTTGTTGGAAGCGGTGCGTCAGGGACTCGACGCCAAGAACCGCGTCGAGCGAATCCTCCGTCAACGGGGAACGCGCGGCTTGATCGAAGAAATTGCTTTCCTCAAAGGTGACTATGTTCGCCGCATCTACTTCGAAGCCCTGCTGCAATCCAAGGACATCAGCAGCCAGGATCTGAAGACCGCTTTGCGTAATGCCTCAACCAGCATCACGGGCGATTACGAGCGCGCTCAATTATTGATTCAGATTGCGAAGCCGATTCTCGCGAAGCGCGAACTTACCACCGACTATTTCGAGGCTGCCGGGAAAATTGATTCGGCCTACGAACACGGTCGCGTGCTTGCTTCGGTACTGAAAGGCGTGGAACTCAATCAGGAAGTACTCAGCCAGCTGGCGCAATCTGCCGCCCACATCAAGTCCGATTATGAGAAGGCGTCGTTCCTCATTAAGGGGGCGGAAAACTATCAGGGTGATGCCGCGTTAAGAATGCAATGGCTGAACGCGGTGCGCACGATTGGTTCTGATTACGAACATCATCGCATTCTGAAGAGCGCGCTCAAGCCCAACGAAATCAGCACGGAAGCGTTGGCCGATCTCGTCACGTCTGCCGCGCGGATGCAGTCTGATTACGAAAAGGCCTCGTTCTTAATCGAAGCGATGAATCACTATCGCAACGACGCGCACCTGCGCACTGTCTTCATGGAAACGGCGCGCACGATTGGTTCGGACTATGAACGCGGCCGAGTGCAAAAGAGCTTCGATCGCGCAAATTTCTAACGCGCACGCTGGGTACGCACGCCTTTGGCGTGCCTCCCTGCAAGAGAAGGCAGGCCTGAGGCCTGCGTACCCGGGAGAAAGGAGCGGACGATGAACACCCTTTGGCATGATTTGCGATACGGCTTGCAGGTGCTGTGGAAGAATCCAGGGTTCACTGCGATCGCCGTGTTGACGATGGCTTTAGGCATCGGCGCGAACACCGCTCTGTTCAGCGTCATCGACACCGTACTGCTGAAGAAGCTGCCCGCCGTCCAGGACCCCGATCGTCTGGTGCTCTTTAATTCGGTTTCAAACAAACAGTTCACGCCCGGCAGCCATAACGGGACCAACCGCACCGATCCCGCTACGGGTCTGACTACTCGTTCCTCTTTTCCTTATCAAACCTTTGTGCGGATGCGAGAGCAGCGCGGCGCATGCTCAGACATCATCGCGTTTAGCGCGATAGGTTTGACTGTGAATGCTGACGGCCTGGCGGACTTTGCCAATGCCCAGGCGGTCACCGGAAATTATTACGAAGTGCTCGGCGTGCCGGCTTTTATGGGACGCATGATCACTTATTCGGATGACAACTCAGCCGCAAGTCCGGTCGCCGTGATCAGCCATCGATACTGGCAGAAACGGTTCAGCGGCCGGCCCGACATCATCGGCAAGCAAATCAATCTCAACAATGTCGCTTTCACAATCGCCGGTGTAGCGCCGCCCGGTTTTGAAGGCGCCATGGACCTGGGCACATCAATGGACGTCGCGATTCCGATGGGATGGGAGACGCAGGTCGATGGCGATCGTTCTGAATTCATGGGCGCCGGCGACTGGTGGCTCAGGATCATGGGCCGTTTGAAACCGGGCGCTACGATCGAGCAGGCGCAAGCTTCACTGGATCTCGCTTTTCAACAATCCGCGCTCGACCACCGCGAAGCACGGCAGATCCAACGACGCGCGCGCGGAATGCAACCCATTAGTCAGCTCGATCCCAAAGACTATCCTCATCTCGCGGCCTTTTCCGGAAGCCGTGGAGAGATGAATGGCCGCGTGTTGTTCGCCAAGCCGCTGCGCCTGTTGTTGGGTGTAGTTGCTCTGGTCTTGCTCATTAGCTGCGCCAATGTCGCGAACCTGCTGCTGGTGCGCGCGTCCTCGCGCCAGAAAGAGATTGCCGTGCGTCTGGCGATGGGCGCGACCCGCTGGAGACTGATGCGACAATTGTTGACTGAGAGTGTGCTGCTCTCAGCCTTCGGTGGCGCGGTCGGTATCTTAATCGCGCTATGGATCAAAGACAGTCTGGTAAGCGTGGGTGACTGGGCGGGCCAGGAGAACTCGATCAACCCGCGTCTGGATCTCCGGGTCCTGGCGTTTACTTTCATCCTCTCGCTTTTGACGGGAATCGTATTCGGCATTGTCCCAGCCCTGCGAGCGACTCGGGTCGACCTGACCCCGACACTTAAGGACACTGGCCGCGGTTCCAGCGCCACGACACGTTCGTTCTTGAGCCGCTCGCTCGTCGTCGCCCAGGTCTCTCTCTCGCTCTTGCTTTTGATCGGAGCGGGATTGTTCGTGCGCACCCTGATCAATTTGCAAAGGGTCGAGCCCGGATTTAATGAAGAGAACCTGCTGCTCTTCAATATCGATCCCAGTTTGCTTGGTTATAAAGACGACCGGCTCCGTAACTTCTACCACCAGGTCTTTGCGAGGCTTGAAGCTGTGCCGGGAGTCCGGGCAGTGACGTTCTCGCGCGCGGCGTTGCTTTCGCGCGGCGCGACCAGCGGCACTTTTGATCTCCCGAACGCAAAGCCCGGCCCCGACGGCAAGGTGCCCTCGACTGCGGAAGTCTATTTCCATGAGGTGCGGGAAAACTTCTTCGACGCAATGGGAATCCCGTTGCTGCTCGGGCGCACATTCAATGCGCAGGATGATTTGAAGGCGCCGAAAGTCGCGGTGGTGAACAAGACTTTCGCTGAAAGGTATTTTCCGGGAGTCAATCCCATCGGCCAACGATTCAGTATGGACATCGCGCGGCCCGATCCGATTGAGATTGTGGGTCTGGTCAAAGACGCAAAGTATACGAGCCAGCGCGACGAAATTCCCGCGACCATGTATCGGCCATGGTTGCAGACGCCGGGAGCAATCAGCTCGATGACGTTCGAAGTGCGCACTGCCGGCGAACCCAAGGAGTTCGTGGGCGCCATTCGTCAGGCTATGCGCGATATCGAACCGAACCTGCCACTGAACAACATCAAGACCCAGATTGAACAAGCCGACGAGACCCTCTCGATGGAGCGTTTGTTCGCGAAACTAATGAGCCTGTTCGGGCTGCTGGCCCAGCAGCTCGCGTCGATCGGACTCTACGGCGTGTTGGCCTATTCGGTATCGCGACGCACGCATGAGATTGGAATTCGCATGGCCCTCGGCGCTAACCGTGGCCGCATGCTGACGATGATTTTGCGTCAGGGTATGACCTTGACTTTGATAGGCGTTGCGCTTGGTCTCGGCGGCGCCTACGTGCTGACGAAGTATCTGGGCACTCTCAACAGCATGCTCTTTAAAGTCGAGCCGAGAGATCCTTTGACCTTCACCGCCACGGCCGCATTGCTCACGATCGTGGCGCTGGTGGCTTGCCTGATTCCCGCGCGCAGGGCAACGAAGGTCGATCCGATGGTGGCGCTCAGGTACGAGTGATGACATTGCCGATTGCCAATTGCCGATTGCCAATTGGCGGTGAGACAGAACCCGGCGGTTCAAATCGGACATGGGCAATCGGAAATTGGCGATAACGACATGGACACATTAATCAAGGACATTCGCTATGGCCTGAGAGGCCTGTGGAAGCGCCCCGGCTTCACCGTGGTTGCTTTGATCACTTTGGCGCTGGGCATCGGCGCCAACACCGCGATCTTTAGTTTGATTAACGCCGTTCTCATCAGGCCCCTGCCTTTTAGTGAGCCCGATCGTCTGGTTTGGAGCTTTGGCAACATTCGCAATGGCAGTAACCGCGCCAGCGTTTCTCCCCTCGACTATCTGGATTATCGCCACGAAAACCACAGTTTCGATCAGTTCGCGGCGATGACTTCGTTCCCCATCTCCGCCAATCTCACCGGCGCTGGAGAGCCGGAACGTTTGGCCGGATCCGGCGTTACCGGCAATTTCTTTCAGGCGCTCGGAGTTCAACCTGAATTAGGCCGAACCTTTCAGCTCGAGAACGAGCACTCCGGAAACGATCAAGTCGTGGTACTCAGTCATGGTCTATGGCAACAACGTTTTGGCAGCGATGCGAGCATCGTCAATAAGAAAATTAACCTCGATGACAAGAGCTATGAAGTGCTTGGCGTGATGCCGCGCGATTTTGACTTCCCGGGAGCCACGCAAATCTGGTTACCGCTTCCCTTTGATTCGCAGCCCGGCTTGAGACAGCGTCAGGCGCATTTCCTGCGGCCGATTGGCAGATTGAAATCCGGAGTCTCTCTCGCTCAGGCACAGGCCGACACTGACATCGTCGCACGCCGTTTGGAAGCTGCATATCCCGACACCAATACCGGATGGAACCTGCGGCTGATTCCGCTGAAAGAACAGATCGTGGGCAACGTCAGATCGACTCTTTACATTCTTTTGGGCGCAGTGGGGTTTGTGCTTTTGATTGCCTGCGCGAACGTCGCGAACCTCCTGATGGCCCATGCGGCATCGCGGCGCCGAGAGATTGCGCTACGAACTGCGTTGGGCGCAGGCCGTCTCCGAATCGCGCGGCAGTTGATTACTGAGAGCGTCATGCTTGCCCTTTGTGGCGGAGTCCTCGGCACGCTGCTGGCCGTCTGGGGCGTGCAAGGTCTGGTCGCGCTGAGTGGCGACAACATTCCCGGGACGGCACAAGTAAAGATTGATTTCACCGTGCTGCTCTTTACTCTCCTGACTTCCGTTGTCACCGGTGTCTTGTTCGGTCTCGCCCCGACGCTGCACACGATGAGAATGAATCTGAGTGAAACTCTGAAAGACGGCGGACGGAGCGGTGAAACCGGCCAACGCAATCGCACGCGCAGCTTATTGGTAATTCTCGAAACCGCCGTTGCCGTAATGCTGCTCGTGGGCGCGGGCTTGTTGATTAGAAGCCTGGTCCGTTTGCAAAGCGTCAATCCCGGTTTCGATTCGAGCAACGTCGTCACGATGAGGATTGATTTGCCGCAGAAGAAGTACGCCACACCGGAAATTAAATCCAGCTTCTGGGAGCAATTTCAAAGTCGCGTCGCGGCGATACCCGGCGTGGAAACCGTCGGCCTGGTCAGCGAACTGCCGTTGAGCGGACAGCCGAATGACATGCCCTACACCGTCGAGGGCCGGGCGGTGGGCGCTCCCGACCAGGGGTTCGATAACGATTTTCGCCGCGTAAATCAGGATTATTTTCGCGCCCTTCACATACCGATTCTTCGCGGCCGCAATTTCACTCCACAGGAAGTGCGCCAGGGCGCGAAGGTACTGATCGTCAGCGAATCGCTGGTGCAACAAACTTTTCCCAATGAAGAGCCGCTCGGTAAACGCCTGGTGATGAGCTTTGGCAATCAGCCTTTTGAAATCATCGGAATTGTCGGCGATGTGCGTCATGGTTCTCTCGCAGCACCGGCTCTGCCTGCGATGTACATGCCGACGTTTGAATCGGGCGAGAACGTGGTGGTTCGAACACAGGTCGATAGCTCAGCCCTGGTTGCCGCGGTACGTCGCGAGTTGTCGGCGATCGATCCGAATCAACCGATTGCCAGGGTCAGGACGATGGACGAGTGGCTGGACCGAGCGGTCGCGGGGCCGCGTTATCGCACCGGGCTGTTCGTTTTGTTCGCGGGCCTGGCGCTGGCGCTTTCGGCTTTGGGCATCTACGGCGTGATGTCCTATTCAGTGGGCCAGCGAACGCGCGAGATCGGCGTGCGCATGGCTTTGGGCGCCCGTCACGGCAACGTTCTGGGACTCGTGTTGCGACAGGGCATGGGCCTGGTAGTCATCGGCGTAGGGCTCGGTTTGATCGGTGCTTTCGCGCTAACGCGAGTCATCAATTCGTTGCTGTTCGATGTGGGGGCCAGAGATCCGTTGACGTTTTCGGGCGTGGCGATCGTGCTGGCCGCGGTCGCCTTCATCGCCTGCTATGTGCCGGCGCGCCGGGCGACGAAAGTCGATCCGATGGTGGCGTTGCGTTACGAATGACAAGGGAGATTTGCTAAGGGACATGACAGGGGTAATCCAGGATTTTCGTTTGGCCGGGCGCATGCTGCGCAAGTCTCCCGGCTTCTTTTTGGCGGCGGTAATTTCGCTGGCCTTAGGCATCGGCGCGAACACTGCCATCTTTCAACTGCTCGACGCCGTGCGCCTGAAGACGCTGCCGGTAAGAGCGCCGCAGCAACTGGCCCAGATAGGTTTGACCGATCCGGACAAACGGCGCGGCAGCTACAGCGATAAGTACAACTCGCTTACGAATCCGGTCTGGGAACGGTTGCGAGATCAGCAGCAGGCGTTCGCCGGAATCTTCGCGTGGAGTCCGAGCAACATCAACCTGGCTGAAGGCGGTGAGGTCCGCAACGGCAGAGCGCTATGGGTAAGCGGAGAGTTCTTCAACGTGCTCGGCGTCAATCCGATTTTGGGCCGGGTGCTGAATTCCGGCGATGACGTGCGCGGCTGCAGCTCGCCCGGAATCGTAATCAGCCATGGATTTTGGCAAAAGGAATTCGGCGGCGCGCCGGATGTCGTCGGACGCAAGCTGAACCTGGCAAATCACTCGTTCGAAATCGTTGGTGTCACACCGCCGGAATTCTTCGGCCTCGAAGTCGGTAAGTCTTTCGATCTGGCGTTACCGATTTGCGCAGATGCGGTGCTGCGCGGCAAAAACACCCGGCTGGATTCCGGCACAAACTGGTGGTTAATGGTCACCGGACGGCTGAAGCCGGGCGAATCAATGGCCCAGGCCGACGCGCAGTTGCAATCGATGTCGCCCGCGTTATTTCAGTCGTCGTTGCCGGCCAACTATCCGGAAGTCAGCACCAGGGACTATCTCAATGAACGGCTGCGAGCAGCGCCCGCGGCCGCCGGATATTCCCTGCTGCGCGAAGACTATGAGAGCCCGCTCTGGATGCTGCTGGCCATAGCTGGTTTGGTCTTGCTGATCGCTTGCGCGAACCTGGCTAACCTTTTGTTGGCGCGGGGCAGCATGCGCGAACGCGAGATAGCTGTGCGCCAGGCCGTCGGTGCTTCGCGCTTTCGAGTCATTCGCCAATTATTAACTGAGAGCGTTTTGCTCGCCGGCATCGGCACTTTTGCCGGAGCCCTTTTGGCGCAGGCGCTGAGTCGATTTCTCGTCAGTTTGATCAGCAGCTCAGGGCAGGCAATTGTTCTTGATTTGGGTTTGGACTGGCGCTTGATTGCTTTCGCCGGATCGATCGCCGGCGCCACCTGCATCTTGTTTGGCCTGACGCCGGCGTTGCGGGCCACTCGCGTCGCGCCGTCCGCAGCGATGAGAGCAAGTGGCCGCGGGTTAACCGCCAGTCGCGAGCGTTTTAGCTTGCGGCGAGCGTTGGTCGTCGTTCAGGTGGCGCTGTCGCTCGTGCTGGTAGCGTGCGCGCTCCTGTTCACTCGCAGTCTTTCTAATCTCGCAAATCTCAATCCGGGATTCACGCCGGAGGGGATCACGATCGCCAATGCCGGATTTGGCGGCTTGAACTTAGCTCCCGAGCAACGCGCCGCTTACCGCTTACAACTTTTGGATCGGTTGAAGGCGATACCCGGCGTCGAGGCAGCTGCTGACGCCAGCGTGATACCGATCACCGGGGCGGCGCTCAACAATAACGTCTGGACTGAGAATCGCGATCGAAAACTGAATAGCTCTTTTTCCTGGGTCAGCCCTTCCTACTTCGAAACAGTCCGCACTCCCCTATTGGCCGGCCGCGACTTTGATGCCGGCGACACGAAAACTTCGATCAAGGTCGCCATCGTGAACGAAAAATTCGCGCGTGAACTTTTCCCTGGCGCCAATCCGATTGGGCGACGCTATCTGGTGGAGAAGACGCCCTTTCAACCTGAGACCACATATCAAATCGTTGGCCTGTCTAAGGACACCAAGTATGAGAATCTGCGCGAAGACTTCGGCGCTATCGCGTTCATGCCGACCTCGCAGGAAATGGAACCGATGGCCGCCGGGCAGTTTCTGATTCGCTCGCAGCTTCCTGAAAATCAAGTGGCCAACTCTGTCCGCGCGGCTTTAGCGGAAGCAAATCCCAAGATCACGATTAGCTTTCAGAATTTTCAAACGATGATCGCCGATTCAATGCTCCGCGATCGACTAATGGCAACTCTGTCCGGCTTCTTCGGGATCCTCGCTTTGACGCTGGCCAGCGTCGGCCTCTACGGCATTCTGTCCTACGGCGTCGCCAGCCGCCGAAACGAGATTGGCATTCGCATGGCTCTCGGCGCGCAAACGACTGACGTGTTGGCAATGATTATGCGCGAGGGTTTGCTGCTGGCCTGTATCGGCATAGCCGCTGGTTTGTTACTTGTGTTGGGCGTGACCCGGTTTGCCCGGGCGATGCTCTTTCAGTTGAGTCCGACCGATCCCCTTTCGCTGGCGGGCGCTGCGCTCTTTTTGTTTGTAGTCGCCATTGTCGCCGGACTGATTCCGGCGCGCCGCGCGACAAAGGTCGATCCATTGGTGGCGCTGAGATACGAATGAGTTTTTCGGAATGAGCAGCATTCTTAAAGACATTCGCTACGGAATTAGGAATCTGGCGCGGCATCCCGGTTTCACCGGCGTGGCGCTGATAACTCTCGCCTTGGGGATCGGGGCAAACACCGCGATCTTCAGCGTGGTGAATTCGGTTTTGCTTCGGCCATTACCTTTCGACGACCCCGAACGCATCGTGTGGGTTTGGGACACCCAACCACAGCTCGCCACGGCGCCCGCTGCGCTGCCGGATTTCATTGATTGGAAAGATCAGAATCGATCGTTCGAACACCTCGCCGCTTATCAAAGCGGGAAGATGTTTCTCGATACCGGTGACGGCGCCAAGGACACGCTCGTTGGGCTGGTGACGCCGGAGCTGTTTTCAGTTTTTCACGTCAACGCGAGCCTGGGCCGCATCTTCACCGATGAGGAAACGCTGCCCGGACGCTTTCGAGTGGCAGTCTTAAGTCATTCCCTCTGGCAGAACCGCTTTGGATCAGACCCGAATGTCCTGGGCCGGACGACGCAGCTGAACGGCGCCGCTTACACAATTATTGGCGTGATGCCGGCGGGCTTTTCATATCCGGATGACGCGGAGTTCTGGCGGCCTTTGCCCATTGATCCAGCCAAACTTGATCGCGGGCCTCACTACCTTCACGTTGTCGGCCGCTTGAAATCAGGCGTTACGCTGGCCCAGGCGCAAGCCGACATGTCCACCATTGCGGCGCGACTATCGCAGCAGTATCGAGAGAAGAATGCCGGTCATGGAGTAAAACTCGAACGTCTGGTGAATGTTGTCGTCGGTGATATTGGCCTGGCGCTCTACGTTCTGTTGGGTGCGATTGGATTTGTGCTCCTGATCGCCTGCGCGAACCTCGCGAATCTGATGCTTGCGCGGGTGGGCGCGCGACAAAAGGAGATCGCCGTGCGCACGGCTCTCGGCGCCAGCCGTCCGCGCATTGTGAGGCAGTTATTGATCGAAAGCACCATGCTTGCCTTAGGCGGCGGCGTGGTTGGGCTTCTGCTCGCTTTCTGGGCCGTGGGTTGGGTCGTGTCCCTCAGCGCCGACACGATTCCGCGAGTCCACGAGATCAGTCTCGATCCAAGGGTCGCCTTGTTCACGTTGTTGCTGTCCCTGATCACAGGGCTGCTATTCGGCCTCGCGCCGGCGATACAAGTCTCCCGACCCGATCTCACCGATGCTTTGAAAGAGAGTGGCAGAGGGACTGCCGGCCATCGCCGAAACCGGCTGCGCAGCGCGCTGGTCGTGAGCGAAGTCGCCCTGTCCCTGGTGCTGCTGGTCGGTGCGGGACTGATGATCAGAAGCTTTGCAAAACTCAATCAAGTCGATCCCGGATTCAGGCCGGCCCACGTGCTGACGCTGGGAACGACGCTGCTGATCACCAAATATCCTGAAGACCAACAAGTCGCCCAGACGTTTTCGCAAATCGTCGAAAGCGTTGCGAATGTGCCTGCTGTGCTTTCAGCTGGTGCAATTTCGGATTTGCCGCTGACGGGAAGCAACATCAGCGACTCATTCACAATCGAAGGCCGTCCGCCAATCGCGAAAGAAGCCGAGCCGTCGACTGAATATCATGTAGTTACACCGCGATACTTCGAATCGATGGGCATCCCGCTTTTGGCGGGACGTGATGTTGCTGCCACAGACACGCGGCAGTCTCCCAATGTGGTCGTGATTAATGAAGTCTTCGCGCGCCGGCACTTCGCCGGCGAGAACCCACTCGGCCATCGCTTAAAACTCCAGGGTCAGGAGCGTGATCCCCTGCTGATAGTCGGCGTGGTTGGTAACGTGCGAAACATCGCGCTGGATGAACAAACGACGCCGGAAGTTTACGTGCCTTTCTTGCAAGACCCCTTGTTCCCGGGCTATCAGCGGTCGATGACGATTGTGGCGCGGTCGAAATCAGATCCGGGCGCCATAGCCGGTGCGTTACGGGCCGCGGTGACTTCAGTCGACAAAAGTCTGCCGGTGTACGCGCTTAAGCCGTTGACCGAACACTTGCGCGGCTCGCTCGCTCGCCGCCGCTTCAACCTGATCTTGTTAAGCATATTCGGCGGGGTCGCTTTGTTGCTCGCCGCCGTAGGTATCTACGGCGTTATCAGCTACGGCGTAACCCAGCGTACTCATGAGATCGGAATTCGCACAGCTCTTGGCGCCAGGCCGCGCGACGTGCTCAAGCTGGTGGTGCGACAAGCGATGGTGTTGGCGCTCGGAGGCGTCGGGATCGGATTGCTCGCTTCGTTGGCGTTGACCCGACTGATGAAAAGCTTGTTGTTCAACGTCGGCGCGACCGATCCGCTGACGTTTGGCGCGATCGCTCTGCTAATGACGTTGATTGCCCTGCTCGCGTGCGTGATCCCCGCACAACGAGCGACAAAGGTCGATCCGTTGATTGCGCTGAAGTACGAATGAGATGCGAGAAGGTTGAGTGCAAGTAATGGAAACGCTTTTCAAGGTTACAGGATTTGCCGTTCAACAATTAGGAGTCGGGAACGTTCGGGCAATTCCAAGGTAACGACAGTTATGAACGACATTCGTTATGGCCTGCGCAGTTTACTGAAGCAACCTGGTTTCACCGTGGTTGCCGTCTTGACGCTCGCACTGGGCATCGGCGCGAACACGGCGATTTTCAGCGTGGTCAATGCAGTGTTGCTCCGCCCCTTGCCTTACCGTGACGCGGATCAGCTGGTGGTTCCGGTTTCGGTTAATCCGGGGCGCGCCATCGACGATGGCAGCCTCTCATACGCGGATTACCTGGATTGGAAAAGAGAAAACATATTTGCCGCGGTCGCGTTTATCGACAACACCAACACTCATGCTGATTTGAGCGGGGGCACGGGCGACCCGGAGCGTATTGGCATGGCGGTCGTGACGGAAGACTACTTCGCCGCGTTGGCCGCTCCGCCGCTGCTCGGCCGGACGTTTCAGCCGGACGATTACAGCACGCCGGGACCGGCGCGGGCGCTCGTCATCAGCGACACTCTGTGGCAGCGGTATTACGGCGGCGACCCGCAAATCATCGGGCGAAACATCTACCTCAACGGGCGGCCTTACCCGGTAGTGGGAGTGGTTCCCAAAGCCTCGGTCTGGCCGAATGATCGGGACGTCTTTGTGCCGCTGGCCGTCGGGCCGAATCCGGATGCCAACCTGTTGCGCCGCGACAACATGCTCTTTCTCGGTCTGGCGCGATTGAAGGCGAACACGCCAATCGAACAGGCCAACGCGGCGCTCGCGACTATCGCAAGCCGGCTTGAGCAGGATCATCCAGAGTCACGCAAAGGGTGGAGTAATCGCGTTACGCCGCTACGCGATTACGTCGTTGGCAAACAACTCCGCGCTTCATTGTTAGTCTTGCTGGCCGCAGTTGGCCTGGTATTGCTCATTGCCTGCATCAATGTCGCCAACCTGCTGCTGGCGCGGGCATCTGTGCGCGCTCGCGAGATGGCGATCCGGCTCGCCGTGGGCGCGGGCAGGCTGCGGCTGATCCGCCAACTGCTGACTGAAAGTTTGCTGCTCGCGCTACTGGGGGGCGGGCTGGGATTCTTGCTGGCGATTTGGGGAGTCGACCTGCTGAAGACCTTCGCCCCGCCGGACACCCCTCGGCTGGCTGAGATCAAGGTGAGCCCCGGAATGCTCGCTTTCACACTGGTGGTCAGCTTGATAACCGCGCTTCTATGCGGGCTGATGCCGGCCTGGCAGGCGACCAGGTCCGATCTCAACTACACACTGAAAGAAACATCTCGTTCTCCGGGCGGAAGCCCGCGTGGCCGGCGTTGGCGCGCGGTGCTGGTAGTCACCGAAATGGCTCTCTCGCTGATGCTGCTGGTCGGGGCGGGGCTGATGATTCGCAGCTTCGCGCGTGTGCAGCAAATTGATCCCGGCGTGAAGTCCGAAGCCCTCGTGACGATGGAGATCAACGCCGCGCGCGTGCGTTATCCCGACGAGGCGCGCGTGCTCGCCTTCTACAACGAACTAGTCGAGCGCGTGAAGGCGACACCGGGCGTCGAATCCGCAGCCGTCAGCTCCGCTCTGCCGTTGGGTGGCGGCGGCTTCTATCTGGGTCGAGTCTTCCTTGCCGAAGGCCGGCCCGAGCCGCCAGTCGGTACCGACGCCGAAGGCCAATGGAACGTCATCAGCCCTGGTTACTTCAGGACTATGGGGACAAGCTTTATTAAAGGGCGCGACTTCGACGAGCACGATACACCAGAGAGCAATCCGGTGATCATCATCAACGAGTCGTTGGCGCGCAAGATCTTCCCGAACGAGAACCCTCTGGGCAAGCGCATTCGCTCGTGGCGCGACGAAAACAAATTACGCGAGATCGTCGGCGTGGTCGCGGATGTGCGCTACTTCGGACGCGATGACGAGACCCGCGGCCTGGTCTATGTGCCGCACACGCAAAACTCCTGGCGCGCGATGGCGCTGAATGTGCGGACGCAGGGCGAACCTTCGGCGGTTGTCGGAGCGATCCGGAACCAGATCAAAGCGGTAGACAAAGACCTGGCCGTAGCCAATATCAAAACGATGAGCAGCATACTCGCCAGGTCAGTCGCGCCGCGCAGCTGGAGCATGCTCTTGCTCACAGTGTTCGCCGGCGCCGCGGCGATGCTCGCCGCCATCGGGATCTATGGCGTGTTGTCTTACGTGGTGGCGCAACGCAACGCAGAGATCGGTGTCCGCCTCGCACTGGGCGCGCAAACGAAAGATGTCTTCAAGCTGATGATTGGTCAGGGAATGAGACTGGCCTTAACCGGCGTCGTGGTTGGGTTGGCCTGCTCGCTCGTGTTGACACGCTTGATGAAAAGTCTGCTGTACGAAGTGAGCGCAACCGATCCGCTGACCTTCGTCGGAGTGGCTTTGCTGCTGGCCCTGGTGGCGCTGCTGGCCTGTTGGGTTCCGGCGCGACGGGCCACCAAAGTCGATCCGTTGATCGCGCTGCGGTACGAGTAAAAAAGAAACTCCCTCTCCGCTGGGAGAGGGCTGGGGTGAGGGTTTAGCGATGAGGAAAAGAGAGGCTTTTCTTTCGGGTTCTGTTTCCCGGAAGCCCTCTCCCAAACGGAAGAGGGAATCCTTTTCACAAACTAACAGTTGGCGTTACAGCAGCAGTGAAAGGACAAGGTATGGGAACACTAAGACTTGATGTGCGTTTCGCAATTCGCACGCTGGCCAAGAAGCCGCTGTTCACGCTGGTGGCTATCGCCACCTTGGCGCTGAGCATTGGGGCGAACACGGCGATCTTCAGCGTCGTCAATGCCGTGCTCTTGCGCGCCCTGCCTTATCACAAGGCCGATCAATTGGCCTTGCTGGCTACGACCTCAGGCGGTGGCGCACGCGACGGGTTGTCGATTCCCGAGGCCGACGATTATCGAGCGCAGATGTCTTCATTCGAAGACCTCACCTACTTTCAATCGCAAAGCGTTAACGTCACCGGCGGCGAACGGCCTGACCGCGTGCGCGGCGCTTTCGTGGCGGCGAATTATTTCCGCGTCTTCAATCTCAATCCGATCATCGGCCGTACGCTTGCCGACGGCGAAGATCGTCCCGGCGCGCCGAAGCTGGCCGTCGTTAACGAGAAGATGTGGCGCGAGCGCCTGAATGGCGATGCAAATCTGAGCGACAAGAAGTTGATTTTGAACGGCGATGTTTACAGCGTGATCGGCGTAGTAACCGCGGCGTTCAAGAGTCCCTTCGATCCCGACGTCGAGGTCTGGATGCCGGTAGCGAATTACCCCGGCAACACAAATCAGCGAGACGCCAGATTTCTCATCGGCATGGGTCATCTGAAGCCCGATGTTACGGTGACCGCCGCCCGGGCCGAGGCCAATACCGTCGCAAATCGATTGGCCGCGGCCTACCCCAAAGAAAATGCCGAGCGCACCGCGCGCGTAGATAACTTTCGCGAATTGATGGTGCAGGGTATTCGGCCCATGCTCTGGTTGTTGTTCGCGGCGGTCGGCGTAATTCTACTGATCGGCTGCGCCAATCTTGCGAATTTACTGCTGGCGCGCGGACTCGACAGGCAGCGCGAAGTGGCCGTGCGGGCCGCGCTCGGCGCGAGCCGGTGGCGATTGATCCGCGAACTCCTGACCGAGACAACTTTGATCAGTCTCATTGGTGGTGTCCTGGGAATCTTTCTCGCTTACTGGGGTCTCTATGGATTGTTGAAGTTGCCGCAAACTTTTGTCGACGCCCGGGATGCAAATCTCGATGTTCGTGTGCTGCTGTTTGCCCTGGGCATTTCAGTCCTCACTGGTTGGCTTTTCGGTTTGGCCCCCGCACTGCAATTTGCGAGACCAAATTTGCAATCGTTTTTGAAAGAAGGTGGACGTGGCGGCGGTGAAGCGTCGCGCTGGAATCGTCTGCGCGGCGGATTTGTGATTGCCCAGGTCGCTTTGTCGCTGGTGCTACTCGTGACGGCCGGCTTGCTGATCAGGAGTTTTGACAAGCTGCTGCGCGTCAACGTGGGATTCAAGCCCGAGCAAGTCCTCAGTCTCGAATACCGGCTGCCCCGAAACAAGTACAAGGAAGTCCCTGCCCAGTGGGCCTTTCACCGGAACGTAATGGACCGAATCCAGCAAGTGCCCGGCGTGCAGTCGGTGGCGCTGGTGCGCGGGTTGCCGTTCAGCGGTAATGGCGGGACGACCGCGATTACGTTGCCGGATCGGGAAGCTCCGCCGAAGGGACGCGAGCCGGAAGTGATGTTCAATACTGCGACGCCCAACTACTTTGAGACGATCGGTATTCCTTTTATCAAAGGACGTCTGTTTGATGATCACGATCAGCCAAACACGACGCCGGTAGTCATCATTAACCAGACCATGGCGCGCAAGTTTTGGCCGAATCAGGATCCCATCGGCAAACAGGTCAAATCGGTAGAAGACGGCAGTGTGGCAACGGTAATCGGCCTGGTCGGTGACGCCAAGCATTATTGGCTGGAAGAAGAACAACAACCACAGATGTATGCCGCGTATTCGCAGCAGCCTGGTTACTTCGCCACGGTTGTCATCCGCACGAAAGTCGAGCCGCTGGCCTTAAGCGAGCAGGTGCGGCAAGCGCTTTGGAAGGTCGATTCGGATCAGCCGATGTGGAAGATTCGCACCGTAGAGTTTCTCGTTAATCGCAGCGTCGCCGATCGCAAGTTCCTGCTGGCTTTGATGGGACTGTTCGCGTCACTGGCGCTGGTGTTGACGATGATTGGTTTGTACGGAGTCATTAGCTACCTGGTGAGACAGCGAACGCAGGAGATTGGAATTCGCCTCGCGCTCGGCGCGCAAATGCGCGACATCCTGCAGATGGTTCTGAAACAGGGAATGGTCCTCGTGCTTACGGGCGTGGCGTTGGGCCTGCTGACTGCGTGGCTGACGACCAGATTGATCGCCCGTCTGCTTTATCAGGTGAGCGCCACTGATCCATTTACGTTTGCGGTGATCGCGATCTTCCTGATTGTGGTGGCGCTACTCGCCTGCTATCTGCCGGCGCGGCGCGCAACGAGGGTCGATCCATTGGTGGCGCTCAGATACGAATGATCTGGTAACGCAAACTGTTAGTTTGCGATCAGTTCGTGAATCAGCTCTGCGCAGACCAACAGTTTGCGTTACGGCTCAGAGACGAATAGGGGGAATCATGCAAAGGTTAGTTCAGGATTTGCGCTATGCAATCCGCAGTTTGCTTAAGCGGCCGGGCTTTTCGTTGATTGCGATTACTACGATCGCGTTGGGTATCGGTTCGAGCACCTCCATCTTCACCGTGGTCGACGCCGCGATGATCAAAGGACTGCCTTATCAGGAACCCGATCGCCTCTACCACATGTGGGAACGCACCTCGCAAAAGGACTATGACCAGCGAGAATTTTCCTATCCGGACTATCAGGATTATTTGCAGAACCAGGTGGTGGACATTGCTGCTTACACCGGCGGCGGCACGATTCTGAATGGCGATGGCCAGGCTGAACGCGTATTCGCTCCGTCAGTCTCGGCAAATTTCTTTTCGGTGTTGGGAGTGCAGCCGATCAAGGGACGGCTGTTTCAAACGGGAGAAGACCAACAGAACGGACCGAAGGTGGCCGTACTTAGTTATCCGCTCTGGCAAAGTCACTTTGGCGGTAATGAAAACATTGTCGGGCAGCAACTGGACCTGGCCGGGCAGACTTACACCGTCATCGGCGTGCTGCCACAGAATTTCCAGTTTGCCATGCGAGCGGCTGATCTCTTCCTGCCATATCAACCGACGCAAAACCAATTGACGCGCCGCGGCATGCACGGAACGAATTTGATCGCGCGTCTGAAGCCGGGCGTGAGCGCGAGCCAGGCGCAAACGCAGCTAAGCGTCATCACCACGCGGATCACCGATCAATTCAAAGAGTCGCATACGGGCACGACGCTCAGACTGATTCCACTTCAGGAACAGGTAGTTGGACAGGTGAAACCCATCCTGATGCTTTTGCTGGCGGCCGTCGGCTTTGTGCTGCTGATTGCCTGCGCGAACGTTGCCAGCCTGCTGCTGACGCGTTCGTTGGCGAGACAGAAGGAAGTCGCGATTCGCGCGGCGCTCGGCGCCAGCCGTTGGCGCGTCGTGCGCCAGCTCTTAACTGAATCGATCCTGCTTTCGCTGATTGGTGGCGCGGCCGGCGTGTTACTGGCTTACGGTGGGACCATCGGGTTGGTCGCAATGTTGCCTACGACTCAAATAGCGGCGTTGCCCTTTCTCGCCAATCTCCACATCGATGTGCGCATTCTGATTTTCTCGTTCGGACTATCGATCCTGACGGGAATGGTTTTTGGATTAGCGCCCGCGATTCAGGCGTCGCGACTCCAACTCACAGGCGTCTTGAAAGAGGGTGGGCGCAACGCATCTGCCGGCTCGGGACATCGTTTGCGCACAGCTTTCGTCGTTACCGAGATCGCATTAGCGGTCGTGCTTCTGGTCGGATCCGGTTTGCTTTTGAAGAGCCTGTTCCGCTTGCTCAACACCAATCCGGGATTTAATCCGGAGAACACGCTGACTATGAGCGTGGTGGCGCCGGCGGCGAAGTATAACGACACCGCCAGCCAGGTCAATTTCCAGGATCAAATCAGTCAACGAATCAGCGCCCTGCCCGGCGTTACCGGCATGGGAACGGTAGACATTCTGCCGCTGCAAGCCGGAAACACCACGCGCGTGTACGTCGAAGGTGAACCACTTCCGCCGCCGGGTCAGGAAATTGAGGCGAACGTGCGCAACGTCAGCGACAGCTACTTCCAAACGATGCAAATTCCGCTGATCGAGGGACGACAGTTCGATCCGCACGACACGACTCCTGATCCGGAGCCGGTGATTATCGGCAAGACAATGGCCGATCGTCTGTTCAAGGGACGCAGCGCGATCGGCCGCCGCTTGCGCTACAACAGCGCGCAGGCGCCACCAATCATCGTCGTTGGTGTGGTTGGCGATGTAAAAGTCACGGGGCTCGACCAGGAATTAAAACCAGTTATCTATTACTCGTTTCGCCAGAACTCTTCGGTCTTTGCGAATCTCGTCATTCGTACCAGCACTGAGCCGTCCGTGTTAGCCGCGACGGTCCGACGTGAGATTCAAACACTCGAACCGCAAGCGGCAGTCTTCAACGTGCGCGCCATGCCGGAAATGATTTCGGCGACGCCGGCTGCATTCATGCGACGCTTTCCGGCGACGTTAATGGGCGTCTTTGCGGGCCTGGCGTTGTTATTGGCCGCTATCGGGATTTACGGCGTCGTGTCAGATTCGGTGGCCCAACAGACTCATCACATCGGCGTGCGCATGGCCCTGGGCGCGCGCGGCGTGGACATTTTTCGCATGGTCCTCAAAGAGGGCGTGGTGCTGTCGGCATTAGGTATCGGCATCGGGGCCGCCGCAGCCTTCGGATTGATGCGCTTAATCAGTTCGCTGCTATTCGGTGTTCAGACTCACGATGCGCTGGTCTTTGCGATTGTGATCGGGACCTTGTTTGTCATCACGCTGCTGGCTTGCTATCTGCCGGCGCGTCGCGCCACGAAGGTCGATCCGTTGGTGGCTTTGAGATACGAGTGAGTGGCACAGACTTCAGTCTGTGACTGGTCTTACACACTGACTACTGGAAAAGGAAACACAGACTGTAGTCTGTGCCACAAAAGGGCGCTGCGTTACGAGTGAAAGGAAACCAGATGCTGGGAGCGTTGAAGCAGAACTTAACTTACGGCATTCGAACTCTGTTCAAGAACCCCGGCTTCACCATCGTCGCGGTGTTGACGTTGGCGCTGGGCATTGGGGCAACGACCGCGATCTTCAGCGTTGTGTATGCGGTGTTCGAGCCGATGCCTTATCCCAAGCCCGATCAGTTGGTCATGGTCTGGACGATGAATCGTGGTAATCGGAATCAGGTTTCGACCGTGGACTATCTCGAGTGGAAGCAACGCAGCTCGTCGTTTGCGGGAATCAACGCATGGACCAGCGGGACGTTCAATGTCGGTGGCGGCGAAAGGCCGGAACAGGTCGCCGGCTCGTTGCGAACGCCGGGCTTTTTTACGATGGAAGGTTTGCCTTTCATGCTGGGCCGCGACTTCACTTCAGAGGAAGGTCAACCTGGCCGGGACCACGTGGCGATCCTGAGCAATCGATTGTGGGCCAGAAGCTTTGCGTCCAACCGCGAGATCCTCGGCCAAGAAATTCGCCTGAATGGTGAACCGTATACGGTGGTCGGCGTTCTGCCGCCGGGAATACACGATCGATTCAACTCACAGCTGTGGGTCCCCCTGGTTATTCAGCCCGATGCGACCGGCCAGGTCATGCGATCTGTTTCGGTGATGGCGCGCTTGAAGGACAACGTTACGATCGCACAGGCCCAGGCTGAAATGAGCGGCATCGAGCAGCAATTGCTGGACGAACGTCCCAAGTCGAATCCGCTGGGCGTCAGCGTCGAACCGTTGCACCTGAATTTTCTTACCGATGCGACCCGTCGCAATCTCTGGTTGCTGCTCGGAGCCGTCGGCTTTCTGCTTTTAATCGCCTGCGTCAACGTCGCCAATTTGTTGTTGGCCCGTGGCACTTCGCGTCAGCGCGAGATCGCTTTGCGCGCCGCGCTAGGCGCTTCGCGCGGCCGGCTCTTTTCGCAGCTGCTCACTGAGAGTTTGATATTGGCCACGGTCGGCGGAGCGCTCGGCCTGCTGCTGGCAACGGCGATCATCGATCTGATCCAGGCTGTCATGCCGCCGGTCGGCACCATGTTGCCTTCGGAAGCAGAGATCAGAATCAGCATTCCCGTCCTCGTCTTCACACTCGCCATCAGCACGATCGCCGGCCTGATGTTCGGATCGATGCCGGCGTGGCAAGCGACGCGGCTCGATCTCAACGAAGTCCTAAAACTTGGCGGCCGAACCGGCGGCGGAGGCGGCCGTCGAAATCCGCGGCGCTTGTTGGTCATCGCTGAATTTGCGCTGGCCCTCACGCTGCTGGCATGCGGTGGTCTCGCCCTAAGGAGCTTCTGGAACCTGACCAGAATCGATCTCGGAATTCGCCCCGACCATCTGCTCTCGTTTCGCTTGAGCGTGCCCGATCAGCGTCTGAAGACTCCTGATCAGATGAGGTCGTATTACCGCCAGATGATCGAGAAGATTCAGCGAGTGCCGGGAGTTAGAAGTGCGGCCGTGATGACCGGCACGCCTGCGGGCGGGACCGGCATGGGCATGCGCTTCAATATCGCCGGCCGCGCACCGGCAAATCCGGCGGAACGTCCCGGCTCATCATTTCAAACGGTGACGTCAGGTTACGTCGACACTTTGGGAATCCGCATGGTCAAAGGCCGCTCGTTTGATGAGCATGACAACGAAACCAGCATGCGCGTCGCGATCGTCAACGAGTTCTTTGTCAGCCGGTTTCTCAGCGGCGTGGATCCGATCGGCCAACGAATCATCATGAATGAAGTTCGGCCCGGCGCGCCTCCGGGAAATCCGGTCGACTGGCAAATCGTGGGCGTATTTCACAACGTTCGCGGCGCGGGATTTCGCGACGACTCGCCCGAGATCGATGTCCCGTTTTGGCAGAATCCCCTGCCCCGCGCTTCGGTTGTGCTGCGCACTGATGGCGACCCGAAGGCTGTGACCAATAGCGTGGCTGCCGCAGTGAATTCAGTTGATCCCGACATGCCTTTGGCCGGCGTCAGGACCGTCGATGAAATCGTCGGCGAATCGTTGGCGATCGATCGCTTCAGCGTAGTGCTGTTTGCCAGCTTTGGCGCGCTCGGATTGTTGCTGGCGGCGGTGGGCATCTACGGCGTAACGGCGTTTGGGGTGGCGCAACGCACTCACGAGTTTGGTGTGCGTATCGCTCTGGGCGCGCAACAGTCGAGAGTCATCCGGCTGGTAATGAAAGAAGCGACGGCCCTCGCGGTGATTGGCGGATTGATCGGGTTCATCGGAGCCTATCTGGTGGGCCGGGCGATGCAGACGACTCTTTACGGAGTTCCAGCGTTGGATACGCGCGCCTTTGGGACTGTGTTCGTGCTGCTGCTGGTGTCAGCATGGGTTGCGTGTTTGATTCCAGCTTTGCGCGCCAGTCGGGTTGAGCCGCTCGAAGCGCTGCGTCATGAATGAAGTAAGTACCATCGCCTTGTGTCAGAACCGGAGCCGTAGCGACCGGATCAAGGACGCTCGTCGATTGCGCGGCTTGGAAGTTTATCGAGTTGAACGTCTCTCATGAGACTTAGTACGTGGATGATCCCGTCGCTACCGCTCCGGGTTCTGACACGTGGAAGGAGACAATGAACAGTCTGATTCAGGATTTACGCTATGGACTACGGATGCTTTGGAAAAGTCCGGCCGTAACGCTGGTCGCGATTATCGCTTTAACTTTAGGAATCGGCGCCAACACCGCGATCTTCAGTGTGGTGCATGCGGTTCTGTTGCGCTCGCTGCCTTACGCCGACGGCGACCGGCTGGCAATCGTTTGGGAGAACCGGAAGAGCGGCAAACCTAATCCGCAAAACGTAATCAACCTCGGCAACTTCTCTGATTGGAAAACGCAGAACACGGTCTTCAGCGATATGGCTGCGTTCTTTGATTACAACCTGAACCTCACCGGCGATGGAGAGCCGGAAGAAATTCCCGCCCAGATTGCGACCGCGAATCTGTTTTCGCTGCTGGGTGTAAACCCAATCCGAGGCCGAACGTTTTTGCCGGACGACGGCAAGACGGGAGAGGCCGGCGTAGTCGTCATCAGTTATGACTTGTGGCAAAGACGCTTTGGTGGAGATGCGAACATCATCGGGCGGAAGATAACGCTCAACAATCGGCCAAATGAAATCGTCGGTGTGTTACCGCCCGATGTAAGTTGGTTCGTTCAGAAGGGATCACAGATTCATCACCCGCCCGAGATTTGGAGTCCCTGGCAACTCACGGACGTGTTGCGCGAGCGTCATGGAAGATTCGCGCGCGCCGTCGCCCGGCTGAAACCCGGCGTCACGTTTGAGCAGGCGCAGAACGAAATGAATCTGATCGGCGCGCGGCTCGAACAGCAATATCCCGACTTCAATACGAAATGGGGCGTCACGGTCGTCCCGCTGCGGACCCAGTTCACGGGAGAGATTCGCAAACCGCTTTTCGTCCTGCTGGGAGCAGTTGGATTTGTGCTGCTGATTGCCTGCGCGAATGTAGCGAACCTGTTGCTGGCGCGCGCAGCTTCACGCAAACGAGAAATAGCTTTGCGCGCGGGTCTCGGCGCCAGCCGCTGGCGCATCGCGCGCCAACTGCTCACAGAGAGCGTGTTGCTATCGCTGTTCGGTGGCGGGCTCGGCTTGTTGCTTGCGGTCTGGGGAACGCGAGCGCTACTCGCCTTGAGCCCCCCCGAACTCATCGACTTGCGCACGACCGCGGTGAATCTGCCGGTGCTCGCCTTCACCATTGGTATCACGCTGGTCACCGGCATTGTCTTCGGCCTGGTGCCGGCCCTGGAAGCTTCGCGTTTCGACCTGAGCGAGCCGCTGAAAGAGAGCGGCAGGAGTGTAGTCGGCGGCACGCGCGCCCAACGGATGCGCAGCGTCTTTGTCGTGGCCCAGGTCGCGTTGGCGTTGGTGCTGCTGGTCGGCGCCGGATTGCTGGTCAAGAGTCTGAATCGTTTGCAAACTGTCGAGTCAGGTTTTGATCCAAACAATCTGTTAACGGTGCGCGTCAGCCTGCCAGAGCGAAAGTACGACACCGATCCGAAGCTAATCGCTTTCTTCAGGCAGGCAGTCGATCAAATTCGCACCATACCCGGCGTCGAATCAGTGGGCGCCATCAACACGCTGCCGTTCGATGGACCGTATTCAGGAACCAGCCTGGAGATCGAAGGACAGCCGCCGCGGCCCCCGGGACAGCGCCTGAGTACCGGAGTGTGCGTGACGGACGCAAATTACTTTCAGACCATGCATATCGCGCTGAAGCGCGGACGGCTCTTCACGCCGCAGGAAGTAATAGAGATGCGTCATGTCGTTGTCGTAAACGAGGCGTTCGCCCACGACATTTTTCCTGGCCAAAACCCAATCGGTCAACGCGTCACGATAAACATGAAAGATGACAACCAGCCGAGCGAAATCATCGGCATTGTTGGCAATAACAAGGCGAAGGGACTCGACAGTGAAGTTGAGCCGATGGCCTTCTGGCCGCACGCCGAGCTGGTATATCCCGCGATGACAATTGCGATCCGCACGCGGGGTGAGACCACCAGCATAGCTGCGGCAGCCCGCAACGTGATTCATCAACTCGATCCTGACCAGCCCATCGGGCAGGTCGCGACGATGGATTCGTTAATGGCGAAATCGGTGGCGCGCGCGCGGTTCAATTCCACCCTGCTGGGAATCTTCTCTATCGTCGCCCTGGTGATGGCCGCCGTGGGCATCTACGGAGTGATGTCTTATTCGGTCTTGCAACGAACGCACGAAATTGGAGTACGCATGGCGCTCGGGGCCCAGCGCGCGGACGTGCTCAAGCTCATCCTGAAACAGGGCGTCGTGCTCGCAGTCGCCGGCGTGCTGGTGGGACTCGCGGGATCGTTCGGATTGACGCGAATCATTTCCACCTTGTTGTTCGACGTCGCGGCGACTGACAAGGCGACATTTGCGGCCGTCGCCTTTGGCCTGTTCGTGATCACATTTCTGGCTAGTTATCTGCCGGCGTGGCGGGCCACCAGGGTCAATCCGCTCGACGCGCTGCATTACGAGTGACGGATTATGGAAAATCTAATAAAGGACATTCGCTATGCCTTGCGCACGATCCTGAAGCGGCCCGGGTTCAGTCTGATTGCAATTATCACCCTGGCCCTCGGCATTGGCGCGAATACCGCAATCTTCAGCGTCGTCAACGGCATTCTGTGGCGACCGCTTCCTTATCCGCAGCCGCAGCAACTGGTGATGGCGTGGACAAATCATCAGGCGCGCGGCGGGCCGGCGCAGGAATGGTTTTCGCCACCTGAGATCGACGATTGGCGCGCGCAGAACAAAGTGTTCTCGCAGTTATCACCTCTTAACAACTGGGTGCCGACACTTACCGGGCGTGACGAGCCTGAGTCACTGGTGGGCGCGGCGGTGTCGTACGACATGTTTAATTTGCTGGGAATCGCGCCGGCGCGAGGCCGCACTTTTCTGCCTGAAGAAGATCAATTGAACGCGCCAAACGCCGTCATACTCAGCGATGACTTTTGGCGAAAACGATTCAACTCGGATCCCAACATCGTCGGCAAATCCATTTCACTCAATCAGAGCAACTATCAGGTCATCGGCGTCATGCCGGCCGGATTTCAGTTTCCGATCATCCCCGGCGTGCAAGTTTGGAGAACGCTGCAACCGACGCTGAATACATCGTGCGCGCGCGGCTGCATTGTGCTGCGCGCGATTGGACGGATGAAGGACAACGTCACGATTGCGCAGGCCCAAGCCGACGTCAGCACCATCGCTGCGCGTTTAGCGGCGCAGTATCCCGACACCAATTCAAAAGTCGGCGCGGCGCTGGTGCCGTTCCAGGAGCAACTGGTAGGGAACATCAAGCGGCCGCTGTTGGTTCTGCTCGGCGCCGTCGGCTTCGTTTTGTTGATTGCCTGCGCGAACGTCGCGAACCTGATGCTGGCCCGCGCCGCCACGCGCGAACGCGAGATGGCTTTGCGATCGGCGCTGGGCGCCAGCCGTTTGCGCGTGATCCGCCAACTACTAACTGAGAGTGCCTTGCTGGCTTTCGCCGGCGCGGCCGCGGGATTAGCGCTCGCTTATTGGTTGCTGCGTTTGCTGGTGAGTCTTAGTCCGCAAGGAACGCCGGGATTGGATCAAATCGCAATCGATCGATATGTCCTGGGCTTCACAATTTTCATCGCCGCGGTTACCGGAATCGTCTTCGGCCTGGCGCCCGCGCTGCAAATGTCAAAAATCGATCTGAATAGATCACTCAAAGACACCGGCAAGGGCACGCCGGGCGGCGCGCGCGGCGGCCGTCTGCGTGGCGCGCTGGTAATCGCAGAGATGGCTCTGGCGCTCCTGCTGCTGATTGGCTCAGGACTTTTGATGAAGAGTTTTATCCTGCTGCAGCACGTCGATCCTGGCTTCAATCCCGATCACGTCGTAACGCTGCGTCTGATTTTGAATCGGACTGCTTACCCAGCTGTGCCTCAGGTCGTTAATTATTATGCGCAGCTCCTTGATCGAGTTAAGGCCGTGCCCGGCGTGCAATCGGCGGCCACGATTTCAACTCTGCCGTTGAGCGGCAACCAGACCGACACCAATTTCCTGATCGAAGGGCGCCCGGACCCGCCTCCAAACCAGGAACCCAGCGCGTGGTTCAACTCAGTCAGCAATGATTACTTTCAGGCGATGCAGTTGCACATGGTCAAAGGCCGCACCTTCGCCGACAGCGACAACGAGAAATCACCGCTGGTCGCGATCATCAGCGAAGCGATGGCGCGCAAGTTCTGGCCGAATGAAGAGCCGCTGGGAAAACGGATCGGACGCGGCCCGGATAAGTGGCGCGAGATCGTCGGCGTCGTGCGAGACGTCAAGCATTTTGGTCTCGACACTGACGCGCCGCCGACAATGTATTTTCCCATGCGCCAGCAGCCCGCGCGCGGGATGGACCTCGTAGTGCGCACGTCGGGAGATCCGCTCAGCATGGCGCCCACACTGCGCCAGCAAGTATGGGCGGGAGATCGGAATCTCGCGATCGCCAACCTGGGAACGATGAAAGATCTCGTCTCATCGTCCATCACTCAACAAAAGTTCATTCTCACTTTGCTCGCTTGTTTCGCGGGGCTCGCTTTACTTCTGGCAGCAGTCGGCATCTATGGCGTGATGTCCTATGCCGTGACACAACGCACTCATGAGATTGGCATTCGCATGGCGCTGGGCGCGCGCGTAGCCGATGTGCTGAGGCTGATATTTCAACAGGGACTGTTCCTCACGCTGATCGGCGTGGGAATCGGAATCGCGCTGGCATTTGCCCTGACGCGTCTCATGAAGAGTCTGTTGTTTGAAGTGACCCCGACTGACGCAATGACATTTGTAATCGTGGCCGTGGCGTTGGTGCTGGTAGCGCTGCTCGCGTGTCTCGTTCCGGCGCGACGCGCGACCAGGGTCGATCCGCTGATCGCACTGAGATACGAATAGAAGGAGGGCGCCGATGCGAAGCGTTTGGCAGGACGTCAAATATGGATTGCGCGCGCTGATTGCTCGCCCGGGTGTGACGCTCATCATAGTCACAACGCTCGCGCTCGGCGTGGGCGCAAACACGGCGATCTTCAGCGTCGTCAATGCGACACTACTGCGGCCCCTGCCATTCAAAGATCCGGATCGGATCGTAATGGTCTGGGGTTATCTTCCCAAGCTCGCGCACAACTCAGACAAGTTCCCTTCTTCGGCTGCGAATTATCTCGGGCTCGCCAAACAAACTCAAACGTGCGAACAGCTCGCCGCCTTCCGTCAGTGGTCCTGGCAACTAACCCACGCGGGCGAGCCGGAACAATTACAAGGCGTCCGTGTTTCGGCAAACTTTTTCGAGGCTCTGGGAGCGAGCCCGTTCGCCGGTTCGACGTTCACCAGCGGACAGGATCAGGACGGAGCGGCGAAGGTCGCCGTTATCAGTTATCGGCTGTGGCAAAAAGAGTTTGGCGGTGACCCCAAAGCTTTGGGCCGAAGCCTGACCTTGAATGGACACTCGGTGCAGGTCGTCGGTGTGATGCCGCGCGACTTTGAATTTCCCGGCAGCGCCAACATGATTCCCGGTCTTCAGTTCGCGACCAGAAATGATATCTGGATGCCTTTGGCGATGAGCGCAGAAGAACGCGGCAACCAGGGGAGCCTGAATCTCGCAGTCATTGGCCGGCTCAAACCAGGAGTGAGTGTTGCTCAAGCCGAAAACGAACTGCGCGCAATTGAGACTACCCTGCCGCTGGGCACCATCGGCTATACCGTCAACCTGATCAACTTGCAAAAGCAGATGGTCGGCAATATCCAGCGTTTGCTGCTGGTGATGCTGGCCACGGTCGCGTTCGTTTTGCTGATTGCCTGTGCGAATGTCGCCAACCTCTTGTTGGCGCGGGCATCGGCACGGCGAAAAGAGATGGCGATTCGTCGCGCGCTGGGCGCCGGTCGTTTGCGCATCATCAGGCAGCTGCTTACCGAAAGCGTTCTGTTGTCGCTGACTGGCGGTTTGGTCGGGCTGCTGCTGGCTGTTTGGGGAACGCCGCTCCTGGTCTCCGTCATTCCCGACAAAGTCCCACGCATTCATGAAGTCAATGTTGACTGGCGCGTGCTTGGTTTTGCGCTGCTGGTTTCGGTGGCCACGGGAATCGTGTTTGGCCTGGCGCCGGCGCTGCAAGCATCGCGTCCGGATTTGAACGAAACGCTGAAAGAGACTGGACGCGGCACGACTGGTGGATTGCGACAGAACCGTCTGCGCGCGTTCCTGATCGTTTCGGAAGTTTCGCTGGCTGTCGTCCTGATGATTGGCGCAACTCTGCTGGCCAAGAGCTTCGTTCGCTTGCTGCAGGTCAATGCAGGATTTGATCCGACGCACACGTTGACGATGGAGGTGGCGTTGCCCGCGCTACCGCCGTCCAAATATGCCGATGAGCAGGAGCAAGCGGCCTACTTCAAAGAAGTGCTCTCTCGACTCAATCACTCGCCCGGAGTGACAGCGGCTGGAGCAGTTCTCAGTCTGCCGCTCACCGGCGCCGAAGAGAGTACCGATTTGTTTATTGAAGGACGTCCCCGACCGGCTTTTGAAGAACGGCCTAATGCCGATTACACGATCGTCACGCCTGAATATTTTCGCGCATTCCAGATTCCGCTGCTGAAGGGCCGGCAGTTTTCAGATCGCGATGATAAAGATGCGCCGGCTGTAATCATGATCAATGAAGCTTTGGCCCGTCGATATTGGCCGGACCAGGAGCCGATCGGCCAACGACTCACGGTCGGCTTTGAAAAAGAGCCGCGGCAAATCATCGGCGTGATCGGCAACGTCAAACAGACCACACTCAACGCGGAAGCGCGGCCGACCATGTACATGCCGCACCTTCAGCGTCCCACGGGAGGCATGACGATCGTCCTGCGCGCGAACGGAGATCCGGCATCGCTGTCACAACTGGCCCGCACGCAAATTCATTCCGTAGATCCAGGTATTCCCGTTAACAACATCCGCACGATGAACGAAGTGTTTTCTTCATCGATTGCGCAACAACGCTTCGCGATGCTGCTGGTGGGAGTCTTTGGCGTTCTGGCCCTGGTGCTGGCGACGATTGGGATTTACGGAGTCGTGTCCTATTCGGTAACGCAGCGCACACATGAAATTGGAGTGCGCATGGCGCTGGGCGCTCAACGGACCGATGTGCTCAGGCTGATTTTGCAGCATGGAATGCTGGTCTCTTTGCTCGGAGTGTTCGTAGGCGTCGCCGCATCATTTGGCCTGACACGAGTGATGGCGTCGTTGTTGTTCGGGGTCACGCCGACAGACGCGTCGATCTTTGTGACGGTCGCGTTCGGCATTCTGGCGATAGGTACGATCGCGACGTACTTGCCTGCGTGGCGAGCAACCCGGGTCGATCCGCTCATCGCACTCAGATACGAATAGGAAGGAGGCGTCAGATTAAGTTAGGCGAAACGTTCCCCGTTTAATTTGCCGATCCGTTTAGAGGCCGGACTTGTCCGGCCATCGCCCGCACAAGTGCGGGCCCTAAACGAGAAGCTTTCTGTACGAGGAGTCTTCTTTCAATCGTCACTATGCGACGGACAAATCGTTGTAGCCAGTTAGAAATTTCGCACAAATATTATGACGCGACCCATTGAAACACTTCTGAGCGACATTCGCTTCGCGATTCGCGGCTTACGGAAGCAACCGGTGCTGACGGGAGTCGCCATCCTGACGTTGGCTTTGGGCATTGGCGCAAATACCGCCATGTTCAGTGTTATCAACACCGTTCTGCTGCGCCCTTTGCCTTATCCCAATCCCGACCGATTGGTCTGGATGAACGAATCAGGCGATGAAGTGGCGAATCGGATGCTCTCATATCCAAACTTCGTCGATTGGAGAGCCCGCAATCAAACGTTCGAGGCGATGTCCACCTATCGCACCTGGGCGATGACTCTTACCGGCCTCGCTCAACCTACGCAACTGCAAGCGGGCATGGTGACGGCTGACTATTTCAAAGTTATGGGCGTGGCGCCGTTTCGTGGGCGCGCGTTTACCGCGGAAGACGATCGTCCCGGCGCGACTCCGGTCACCATCATCAGCTACGCGTTCTGGCAGAAGTATTTTGCGGGCGACTCTTCGGCCGTCGGCAAAACGATCACGCTGGACGATTCAGCAGTCACTATTATCGGCGTGATGCCGGAAGGCTTTGCGCATCAGGGGCCGCCGCCGCTTTGGGTCCCCATCGGACCGATGAATTGGAACAACCGTGATGTTCGCACCGGCGGAAATGTGATCGGCCGTTTGAAACCCGGCGTGACCATCGAACAGGCTCGCGCAGATATCAATGCCGTCGCGCGCCAACTTGCGCGCGAGCATCCGGTTGCCAATGCGGGCGCCAACCGGGTCAACGTGCTTTCGTTACAGGAGCGCTTAACGGGAAATGTGCGCACACCTTTGTGGATCCTCTTTGCCGCCGTCGCTCTGGTTTTGCTAATCGCGTGCGGCAACCTGGCCAACCTGATGCTGGCGCGCGCGGTAACGCGGCAGAGAGAATTTGCGATCCGCGCGGCGATGGGAGCTACGCGCGCGCGTGTCATCCGGCAACTGTTGGTTGAAAGTTTGCTGCTCGCATTACTTGGCGGCGCGGCCGGATTGATAGTCGCAAGCTGGAGCCTGGCCCTGCTGACGAGAGCGGCGAGCGAGATTGTTCCGCGCCTCGATCAGCTTCATCTCAATTACCGCGTGCTGGGTTTTAATCTCGCGGTGACGTTCGCGAGCGGGATCATTTTTGGACTGGCTCCGGCATGGCGGTTTTCCAAGCCGGACTTGCAGGAAACGCTGAAAGACAACAACTCGGGCTCAGGCGAACGTCAGGGCAAGCGTCTGCGCGCTGGTTTGGTGATCGCTGAGATTGCGCTGGCCACAATTCTGCTGGCTGGAGCCGGACTGTTGATTAGAAGTTTGATTCAGTTGACGAATTCCAACGTCGGATTCGATTCTCACCAGGTCCTCACTTTCGACCTCAGCGTGAACCGCGGCCGCTACACAGGCGAAGGAGAGCTGGCGCGATTTCAACAACAGATACTCGATAACGTGTCGGCTTTGCCCGGTGTCGAATCAGCCAGCATGTCCGTCGAACTACCCGGGTTCGGCAGTGGCTGGACCAACGACATTGTGGCTGAAGGTCACCCGGGACCGAAGCGCGGCGAGTTAATTAATGTCGATTGGGCAATTGTCAGTCGCGATTATTTTCGCACGATGCGCATACCCATTTTGCGTGGCCGCACGTTTACTGCTGACGAGGACGCCGAGGGTAAGCCGGTGCTCCTGGTAAGTGAAAGTCTCGCGCACAAGTTCTGGCCGAACGGAGACGCAATCGGCAAACACATCGGTTACGACAGTCCGACTCCCCACGAGATCATCGGCATCGTCAAAGAGATTGGCATCTATGGTTCAAATGCGAAGCCTCTGATCAAAATCTACACGCCGCTCGGGCGCGCGGCGCCGCGCAGCATGGTGCTGTCGGTGCGTAGCACGACCGCTGATGCGACTGTGCTGGCCCCGGCAATTACCAACAGCATCCACACGCTCGATAAGGATCTGCCCATCAGCGAGCTGGCAAGTTTTGACCAGATTCTTTCGCGCGAAGCTTCGCCGCGGCGGCTCAACACCGGCCTGCTTTCATTATTCGCGCTGCTGGCTTTGTTGCTCGCCGCCACCGGCATCTATGGCGTGCTGGCATATTCCGTAGCGCAACGAACACGTGAAGTCGGCGTGCGCATGGCGTTGGGCGCGGCTCGCAGCGACGTTATGCGTCTGTTTGTGACCCAGGGAATGAAATTGGTTTTAGCTGGATTGGCGATTGGACTGTTGGGTTCATTTGCCCTGACGCGTCTGATGACAAGTCTGCTCTTCGAGGTGAAAGCGACTGATCCGTGGACCTTGATCGCGGTGGCGCTATTGCTGACGGCGGTGGCGCTCATTGCCTGTTGCATACCCGCGCGCCGCGCCACGCGAATCGATCCTCTGATCGCGCTCCGGTATGAGTGACGCAGCGCCGTGGCTTGGCATTCTTAGGGGCTCGTATCCAAGGATGCGTGACCGTAGTTGGCGCGATGGTTCGTGCTACTGGTTCGCCGTAGTTTGTCGCAGTTCGCGCTCATAGGTCGCGCCTGCAGTTCGCGCTCGCAGTTCGTGCTCGCAGTTCGCGCTCGCAGTTCGCGCTCGCAGTTCGCGCTCGCAGTTCGCGCTCGCAGTTCGCGCTCGCAGTTCGTGCTCGCAGTTCGCGCTCGCAGTTCGCGCT